>Ga0082212_10002057_pt1 | contig 29569 bp, 20 predicted proteins | sample TergutNt197P3_FD_71548 | JGI IMG/M metagenome (GOLD analysis project Ga0082212, IMG submission 71548) | Neocapritermes taracua P3 segment gut microbial communities from Petit-Saut dam, French Guiana - Nt197 P3 | ecosystem: Host-associated > Arthropoda: Insects > Digestive system > Gut ...
AAGTACAGTTCCGGCTTTCTTAACGACAACATTTCCGCTCTTTACGGAACTGACAGCACCCGAGACAAACCCTTGGAACACATTGCCGAATAGTGTGGCGAACTCACCGCGTGTCATTGTGCCTTTAGGACTGAGTATAAAGCCGCCATTAGACGGTATGCCATTAACATAACCGTTGTTTACGAGAGCTTGAATCGACCCTGCGTAAGTGTTCGATACTTCCGTTCTGTCTTCAAATCTTGTCAAGCTCCAAGTTTTACTGCTTAACTTGACGGCTTTTGCCATCATGTCAAACGCTTCCTCGCGTGTAACTAAGTCATCGGGACGTAGTTTGCCGCCAACGGGAGATATTACACCCATTTGGACGGCAACGGCAAGTCTGCCGTCTTTGACATACCAAGCATCGGGTTTAACATCAGTTGCGCCTGCCAACGATGCTTTTACAGTGGCACCCATTACGTTTACTAGGTAGATAGCCGCTTCGGCGCGGGTTATTACGCTGTTGGGCGCGAATACACCGCCGCCGACACCCTGCATTATGCCGTTCTCGATTGCGGAGACTATACCGTTATAGGTAAAGTGTGAGCTGTCGGGTAAATCGGTGTAGTCTGCGGGTGACAATGCGATTGAGGGGATTCCGAGGGTTAGTATCATTGCGAGGGATACTATGAGGGATAAAATGCGTTTTTTCATGGTAAATTCACCTTCCTAATAATTATTGCAAAAGCAACATACAAAATAATATCAAGTAAAAATTGAAATGTCAAGCAAAAAAATAAAAAAAACCAATTTATTGTTGAATTGATTGCGCTCCCTCTTTTTGTACTATACTCTTTTTTTAGGGGGAGATGTTCATGCTTCAATTACGTTTATTGGAATTGCGGAAGAGGCAAGGAATCACGCAAGCAGAAATTGCAGAATTGCTTAACATTACACCACAGGCATATTCTCTTTATGAAAACAGTAAAAATAATATAAATAATGAAACCCTCTGCTTCTTAGCTGATTATTATAATGTAACTACCGATTATCTGTTGGGGCGGCAGGAAGCGTTACCGTCTTTTTTGAGCGAAGAGGAGAGAGGGCTTGTTGAGCGTTACAGGGCGTTGGATACGCGCGGTAAGCAATCCGTTCAAAACAATATGTCCTTTGAGCTTTTACAGAATAAATCCGATAACACAAAAAACCTGCAATATAATGTACCCTCCTGAATTTTGGACATAGAAAACCCCGCCGATTGGCGGGGGAAACATTGTGTTTAGTAAGGGGTGGTCATTGACCGCCCGTGTTGGACGGGACGCACGAGGGTGCGTCCCCTACTATTTATTCAAGGCTCTCTTGAGCGGCGCGCACGCCGAGCCGACAAGTCCTCCGATAGCGGCTTCGGGAATCCCGTTGGTAATTATAGCTGTTCCAAGTATGCCGAGCAACGCCGTATAGGCTACTCCGCCAACCTCCGCGTAGTCCCGCCCGAAGAATATATAAATACCGCCTAATACTAAAACCGTGTTTGTCAATGTACCCAACACGCCGCTTACCGCGAACGTGACAGTATTGCCGACACGGTTTTTAAGTGCCTTACACGTAAGACCCGCGACAACTCCGATAAGTATACGCGGAACAAAGCATATAAGTATGCTCCAAAAATTGCCGCTGAACTCGCCGAAAGAATAAATCGGAGTGAAGACAAACGCCATTGCCGGGTTGGGCGGCATAAACGACCAGACAATGAAGCTGAACAAACCGAACATGAACCCCATACCCGCGCCCGCGCCCGTTCCGAGCATAACTGCGGCAATTATTACGGGTATATGCGACAGTGTGGCGACCAACGGACCTAACGGCAGTGAGCCTAGCGGCGTAAAGCATACAATCGCCTCAATCGCCGTCAGTATGGCGAACTGTGTCATGAATAATATCTTTCTATCTTTCATATTTTCCTCCTATATTTGCGCCTTTGTAAACTCTCCTATAAATTCCCGCGTCTCTTTCAATGAGTTCATACCGCTTGCTAATCTAAGTGTAATCCCCGGTTCGCTGCCCGCTGAAAACATTAATCTGCCCTTATACTGCGGCAAGGCGCATAGCGATGATACCACGGCGAAGTCCGGCTTGTCAAGTTTGAAGTGAATGCGCGGCCCTTTCTGCGTAATTTCCGGAATACCCAACGCGCCCGATTTGGAGCGCAGCAGCGCGATCTGCACGAGAGTGTCCACCGGTTTCGGCACATCGCCGAAACGGTCGATAAGCTCATCGAGCATATCGGCGGCATCCTCTTCGCCGCCGATTGCGGCAATACGGCGGTAAAAGTCCATTCTTATACCCGATGAGGCGATATACTTGTCGGGTATTTCAGCGGAAACCGATAGCTCAACGGTGCAATCGCTTGTGTGTACCGGAGTTTCGCCGTGCTCCTCAAGCACGGCTTCTTCTAAAAGCCGCAGATACATATCGTAACCGACACTCAGCATCTGTCCCGACTGTTCCGCGCCGAGGATGTTGCCCGCGCCGCGTATCTCGAGGTCACGCATGGCAATCTTAAATCCCGAGCCGAACTCCGCGAACTCGCGTATTGCCGAGAGCCGCTTCTGCGCGATTTCGGTGAGTATCTTACCCTGTCTGAATGTAAGATAGGCATAGGCGTGGCGCGGACTGCGCCCAACGCGCCCGCGTATCTGATGGAGCTGCGACAGTCCCAGTTTATCCGCGTCCTCGACAATAAGTGTATTTACGTTTGGTATGTCTATGCCCGTCTCGATTATCGTTGTGCATACAAGCACTTGAAGCTCGCCGTCTGTCATCTCGCGCATGACCTCCGCGAGTATGTCTTCGCTCATCTGCCCGTGTGCCGATGCAACGCTGACTTCGGGCAGCGCGTCTTGTATTCTGGCTGTAACGCGGTCGATTGTCTCAACGCGATTGTGCAGATAGTACACCTGCCCCCCGCGCCCGATTTCACGTCTTATGGCATCAAGCAGTATACTCCAGTTATGCTCAAGAACGAATGTCTGAACGGGCGAGCGGTCACGCGGTGCTTCCTCAATGGTAGACATATCGCGTATGCCCGACATTGCCATATTCAGCGTGCGCGGAATCGGTGTCGCTGTAAGGGTCAGCACATCGACTTGCTTTGCCATTTCTTTAAGGCGTTCTTTGTGTGTAACACCGAAACGCTGTTCCTCGTCTACTACAAGAAGTCCAAGGTCACGGAACTTGATATCCTTTTGCAAAAGCCTGTGAGTGCCTATAATTAAATCTATCGAACCTGTTTGCAGGCGATGGAGCGACTCTTTCATTTGCTTAGGCGTTTTGAAGCGCGATATTACGTCCACGCGGACGGGATAGCGGTCAAACCGCCGCATAGCAGTCACATAATGCTGCTGCGCCAGAACAGTTGTCGGCACGAGTATTGCCGCTTGTTTGCCGCCCAGAACACATTTCATTACCGCCCTGAGAGCCACTTCGGTTTTGCCGAATCCCACATCGCCGCAAAGAAGCCTGTCCATGGGAAACTCACGCTCCATGTCCGCCTTTATCTCAACCGTGCAGCGCAGCTGGTCGTCTGTCTCCGTATAGGGGAATGCGTCTTCAAAACCGCGCTGCCATGCGTCATCGGGCGGAAACTTGAAACCCGGTCGGCGCGAACGCTCGGCGTAGAGGGCAATCAGCCCTTTTGCCAAGTCCTTCGCGTAGGATTTCGCGCGGCTTTTCGCTCGCTGCCAATCCTGTGTGTTGAGTTTATTCAATTTAACGGGGACTTCCTCGCCCGCGCCGATATACTTTGAAACGAGATTCAGCTTCGTAACCGACACATACAGCGTGTCGGTTCCGGCGTAAGCCAGTTTGACGTAATCGCGCATTACTCCGTCTATTTCCATCTTCACCATACCCGCGAAACGCCCGATACCGTGGTGGTCGTGCACGATTAGGTCGCCCGCGGTCAAGTCCGCGTATGAGTTAATGCGCTCACGGTTGTCTTTCTTTTTACTGCTCTCACGGCGTTTGCGGACATATCCCGCGAACTGTCCCTCAGATATTACGGCTAATCTTAGCGCGGGGTATTCCATGCCGGCTGAGAGCTGTCCGCGCGTTATAATAATTTTGCCGTCTTGCGGTATGTTCGTTGGAAGGTCGTCAAGCGCGGCGGGCAAGCCGCGTTCGCGGATAATCTCCCACAGGCGTTTGCCCCGTTCCGGGTCGGGGCATAGGACAATTACACCGTACCCCTGATTGTGGTAGTGCGCGATGTCTCCCAACGCCGTTTCCAAGCTGCCGCCGTATGACGGGAGTTGTTTAGCCGTCAATCCGAACATGGCTCTGGGGCGCAGCTTGTGGCTCGATGGCGTGAACGCGTCAAGTTGGAGCGTTTGCAGTCCCGACAGGGCGGAGTAAAAATCCGTCTCGTCCATCAGCCACTTGAAAGGCGGTTTTTTGCCGCTTTCAAGCAATGTTTCGATATCTTGCGCGTACTGCCATAACGTATTATCAACGCGCTGTTTAAGGCGCGATTGCTCGCTTAGGGCGATTATGGTATCAGGGCGGATGTAGTCAAACAGTGACGCGAACGGGGTAATTTCTTCGTCAGAACCGGGAAATTCCGATGCCGGGAGAACGGACGCACTACGCATAGGCGACAGCCGGCGTTGCGTGTCGGGGTCGAAGGTAAAAAGCGTGTCAATCTCGTCACCGAAAAACTCAAGCCTGAAAGGAAACTCCGCGCCCGGGGGATAGAAGTCCACAATACCCCCGCGTGATGAAAACTGCGCCGCCGAATCAACCGTGTGGACGCGCGTATAACCCGATGATGCCAACTTTTCCAAAAGCACATCGGGTTTAAGAGCCTGCCCGGCACGCAGTTCCATTGCGCGGGAGAGCAGAGTTTCAGGCGGCAGCGCACGCTGCATAACGGAATCCGCCGTTGCGACCGCAATGGATATTTTTCCGCTTGCCAAACCGTGCAACACCGCCAGCCGCGAATGTTCCCATTCGCGGCTTGACGCGCTCATATCATAAAAATTAAACTCACGCGCGGGTATGTTGTGGCATTCCTCACCGCTCAGAGCCGCCACATCGGCGGCGAGCCGAACCGCCTCGGATTCATCCGGGGTGATAATCAGAAGTGTTTTGCCCGTATGGCGGCGCACGGCGGCGAGCAAATGCGCCTTATGAGTATGCGAAAGCCCGCTGACGGCGGCGGGGAGTCCCCCCTCAACCGCCAACGGAAACAGCTTTTCAATTTCAGGTATTTCCGTTAACGCTTTGCATAACGCAAGCAATAGGTTGACCTCCCGCAATTTGTTCAACGGCTTTACAAGCGGTTTCGACCGCCGTATCCATTAGTTTTCTGTCATCCGGCGAGTACCCCGACAGCACCCAGTCCGCAAGGTCATAATCTGGATGCGGCGGCGCGCCCACGCCGAGCCTGATACGGGCAAACTCGTCGGTGTTGAGCTGATATATAATATCTTTCATGCCGTTGTGACCGCCGTCACTGCCCATCGGCCGCACACGAATCTTGCCCGTGGGCAGTGCCGCGTCATCAAAGATGACAGTTAGCCGCGAAATATCAAGTTTATAATATTCCAGACACTCTCGGACGGCGCGTCCTGACAGGTTCATAAACGTCTGCGGCTTTAGCAGAATCACCCGATTGCCGCCAATCGTTCCCTCGCCGTATAATGACTGAAATTTCAGTTTCTTTACCTTGATATTATATTTGACCGACAGAGCGTCTATGACTTCAAATCCGGCGTTGTGGCGCGTGCCGTCATATTTTGAGCCCGGATTGCCTAATCCCGCAAACAGATAATTCGCGGAACTCATTTGAACAAATCGGATATGGAAATCTCTTCGTATATGCGCTCGATGGCTTCGGCAAAAATCGGAGCTACCGATAACACTTTAAGTTTTGTCAGGTTGGGAGGCGCGATGGTATCCAATACCGCAAGCTCCTTAATGGGACTATTTTCAATGTTCTGAACGGCCGCGCCCGACATAACGGCGTGTGAAGCGCAGGCATATACCTCTGTCGCGCCGTTTTCAACAAGAGTTTTTGCCGCGTTGACCATACTGCCCGCGGTATCAACCATATCATCGTATAAAATAACTTTCTTGTCTCTCACATCGCCGATTATGTTCATCACTTCGCTATGTCCGGCTTTGACCCTGCGCTTGTCCACTATGGCAAGCGGCAAGGACATCCTCTCGGCAAAATAGCGCGCGCGCTGAACCGAACCGATATCAGGTGACACCACCACGATGTTATCGTGTTCATCCTCAAATTTATCAGAGAAGTGCTTAACAAAAATCGGAGACCCCACAAGGTTATCAACGGGAATATCAAAAAATCCTTGAAGCTGTGAACAGTGCAAGTCCAAAGTAAGCACGCGATCCGCGCCCGCCGCCGTTATCAAGTCCGCCACGAGTTTTCCGGAAATAGGATCGCGCGGTTTATTCTTGCGGTCTTGCCGCGCATATCCGAAATATGGCACAACCGCTGTTATGCGCTGCGCGGAGGCGCGTTTGCAAGCGTCTATCATGATTAACAGTTCCATAAGGTTGTTGTTGACAGGCGTGCAGGTGGAATTGCACAGAAACACGTCCGCGCCGCGCACGGTTTCAAAGAAAGAAGCGAAAATCTCGCCATCGTTGAATGTGCCGATTTCGCTTTCTCCCAGTTTTAACCCAAGACAGTCGCATATGGCTTGCGCCAAAGTCGGGTTCGCGTTGCCGGTAAAGATTTTTATCAGTTTGTTATGCGGAATCATTGTTATCTCCCCCAATTACCAATTTTTTTCTCTTCCATTCGCCCAATCTTCTTTAATTGATTGTTTTGCTCGCGCTATCGCCAGCGCGTCTTGCGGCACATCTTCAGTTATGACCGAACCCGCGCCGACAACTGCACCAGCGCCCACATTTACCGGCGCAACCATAACGCTGTTGCACCCGATAAAAGCATCGTTGCCTATTGCCGTCTTGTGCTTTTCAACGCCGCTGAAATTTGCCGTTATACATCCGCAGCCAATGTTGACGTGCGCTCCCACTTCGGCATCACCGACATAACTGAGATGGGGGATTAGACTTCCCGCGCCCAGTTCAGTATTTTTAAGCTCGGTAAACGCGCCGACAAACGCGCCGTTGTCAAGGCGGCATCCTGCGCGGATATGGGCATAAGGTCCTACCCTTACATTATCGCGCAATGCGGAGTTTTCTAATGTTGAATTAATAATTTTACAATTATTACCGATTATGCAATCCTCGATAACGGCATAGGGTCCGATACGGCAGTTCTCGCCGATTACGGTGTTTCCGTTAAGAACGGTTCCCTGCTCGATAACAGTTCCCGCTCCGATTTTGACCGATGCGTCTATACTCACAGTGCCGGGATTCTTAATTGTTACGCCCTGATATGTCAATCACATCACCTCACGGTTATTATAACACATTATTCCAAAAAATCCAACGCTTCTTTTAGATGTTCAAGCGCGGCTTTGCTCTGCTTGTCGCTCAGGTCGCGTACTCGCGCCGTAAACCAGCGCGTAAGAACCTCGCACAGCGTCAGGTCGCCTACATATACCGCCGATGGCTGCGTCTCCATGCTGTCGGCCATGAAGAGTGAACCCGCGCTCTCCTTAACGGTCACATTGATTGCCGGGCAATCGTCTAAGAAAACCGCCCTCAGCAGAGGATAATGCTCCAGCATCCGCACAAACTCCGTCAGATAGGCTCGCAGAGACTCGCCGCTGAGGGTAACATCGCGCGGCGTTAGCAGTTCAACGCCGGAGAGGCGGCAGGTTCCGTTTATCTCAATAGCGTCTATGACGCTTGTGGGAAGAATAATCGTCCACGGGCGGCTCTCAAGGTGGCGCAGTATATACTCGCGCCGCCGCGCCAACATATCAAGGTGCGCGTCAACCTTATCTTGCGTGAGCTGTTTTTTCAGCAAGGTATAAACATCGGTTTCGGGTAAAAATATCGGATCGGGCGTATTCTTAACGCTGAACAGCGCGCCCGGCCTATCCTCAAGCTGAATAAGCCTGTGCGCCAACGCGAGAGGGGCTTCTCTCGCGCACGCCGCCGCGAGCTGTGTACATCCGCCCAGTTGAGCGTGAGCCATATTAACAAACGGCACGACATCATGCGGATTCTTAAACAGCAGCGTGTTCGTTTGCTCTCCGGCGTAATAAGACACGACCGCCGCGTGTCCCGCCATTACGAAAAGCGCGGGAGAAGATGTATCCGTATCCGCGCGTCCGTAAGAGAGAAACCGCCCGGTCGTGTAGAGGGGCATATATGTTGACAGCAATGGCGCGAGCATACTGCCGTGCGGCGCGGGGTGCAGCATATGCACGGTATGCCCGTTCTGGATAATCATCCGCAGACCGTCTGTATAGAGTTTTTCAAATCCCGCGTCCGCGGCAATCCAACCGCCGTCCGCCGGAGGGACAAGATATACATCCCCCGGCATCCTGCTCGTCATAACAGCGTGCATAAAGTTAATTACCGCCTGTCTCAAACCCTCTATCCCGTCAAAACGCTCGTGATTGGCGGCCATGCCGTTCTGCACGCGGTGGTAAAGACTGACAGGTCCGGCAGGTATACGCGCGGATTCCGAAAAAACCCGCGTAAGACTGTCGAACATATCTACCGCAAGTTCCGGCTCTTCCGGGTCAAAGTCCGGGCTTTCCCCCGGCGTACCTCCGCAGAGCCACTCGTAGAGCGCGATACGGAGAGCTTCGCGCGACTCGCATTTTACGCCGATCATGGTGTCGAGGGTTTCGCGGTCGTGTTTAAGCATCCCCAGACCGGAGAGGAAGTTTGCCACATCAAAGTATGCCGATGAGCCGCGTTTGGGAACGCGGCTCCCGCTCCGCCATCGTGACACCAACGAAGCATCGGCGGCTATGCCGCGTGCCAGCGTGATGTTGTTAAGGCGGTATATGTTCATCAAGGTTTGAAGTTTTTGTGAAAAACGCATCAATTTATTACCGTCACAGTACAGGTTATGTTGCGGCCGTCGCATGAGGCGGTGATTTTAGCCGTGCCTTTCCTGTATGGAGTTACAACGCCGTTTGAATCTACATAAGCGACACTCTCGTTTGACGACTTCCACGTTACTTCCGTTTTAGTCGCGTTCTCGGGGAAGACCTTCGCGGTCAGCTGATAGCTGTTTTCCTCACCAACTCTGAGCGTCAGTGACCTCACGCTGATACTGATAGATTTTACCCTAACCCGGACGAGAACGTTACAAGTTGCCACACTGCCGTCATCGGTTACTGCCGTTATCGTGCAAACTCCGCCGGAAACGGCTGTTACCTTGCCGTATATGTCCACCGTTGCCACATTGGGATTGCTTGAATACCAGCTTACTCCCGCCATCGATGCGTTCTTCGGCGATACGGTCGTGTCCAGAGTTGTGCTGTTGCCGAGGGTCATCGTGAGGTTTTTGCGCGAGATTTTCAAGTCTGTAGTCGGGCGTGGGTTTGTGCTGAGTACGGTTACCTTGCATTTAGATGAATATTTGCCGTCCACCGACCTGAGCGTTATTGTGGTCGTTCCGGGGCTGTTGCCGCTGATAACGGCATTGCCGTTCTCGTCTATGAAAACAATATCGGCTATGTTCTCATCCTCCGTCTCCCACACAAGCTGATTCGCGTTTGAGGGTCTAAGGGTCGGGTAGAGTTTTGTTGTTGTGCCTGAGAGAACCTTCGCGCTGCTGCGGATTCTCAGGTATGACGGTTTTTCGGGTTCGGTGTCTGACGGGATGATGAATTCCAAGGTCTTCGGCGGCTGTACGGTCGGTTCGATTATTTCTTGAGCCATGGAGAACGGGCTGAAGAAGTTCTCGGGTATTTGTACATCCGGTTCAAATATATAGTCAGGTATGGAGAACGGGATGAAAGACTTGTCGGGGGTGTCGTCAAATGGGGTGAAAAGCTGAGATGAGGAGGGGGACGGACCGAGTATTACGTTGACTTCCATAGTTTTTTGGAAATCTGCGATAGAAGCCGTTATTGTAGTTACACCGGGGGTTAATGCCTCCAAACTGCCGTTAACGGGATTGATGGCAGCGACTGTGGGATTTGACGAACCCCATGTGACCGAATGAGAACCTGTATACCCGTTGACTTTCTCAGCTCTTAGCGTATATGATGAATTTCCTGCGTGAAGCGGGGGATCGACAAGCGAAGTACCCGATGCTATGGTTATGTCAATCGGGGGTCTGACGGGAACGGGAGTTAAAACTATGTGAGATATTGGGCGTATTTTTTCCGCGTCTCCAACCGTGAAATTTCCCGGTGCTATCAGCAAACCAACGGCTTCAAATGTAAGTTTAATATTCTTACCGTCAAATCCCGAATCGGGAGTATAGTTAAAGACTACAAGACCTGATGAATAATAGGTCGCGTTAGAAGGCGGGTTGCTGGGGTCATACTCTATTGTTCGTTTAAGACCACCTGATATATCGTCTTCAAATGCGCTGCCCTCTATCGTTAATATAAGTTTTGAAAATGTTGCTCTGGGGTCTAGCTGCACACCGATTCTCGCGGGAATTCCGGTATGCAGAGCGGATAGACTGTCATTCAATTCGGAAGATGACTGGCGGAAGTTGGCTTCGGTAACCGTGTCGCTTACGACCCATACTTGGAACGTTTTTGTCACTGTTCCATCGATTGCAAGCGGCATCGCGAGTCCATCCTCCCAAAAGTACCCGCTCGCGTCTTCCGCACCGTCCGCTGTGAAGTTTTTAAGTCGGTTAACAGAGTGGACATTTGTATCAAGCACATAAGAACCGGCACTGTAAACTACCGTCTTTCCGTTTTCGCCTTCGCCAAAGGCCGTTGTCGGTGCTGTCCTAACCGTTATTGTTGCTTCACCTTCTTTTAACGCTGTCATTTTTCCGGTTGATCTGTCTACCTCAACAACTGTGGGATCGCTTGAAATCCAATGCAGCGTTTTATAGGTAGCCGAAGCGTCAACTGTTGCATCTATAGTCGCGCTTTCACCCGGCTTCATTCTCTTCCAATCGTTTGTACCATCGTCTTGCAGTTTGTCCGATGAACTGCCTTTAGGCAGATGTATATCCGTAACCGCAATGGGAGCTACAACAATATACATACTGTCAATACGGTTGCCGTCCACACTTTCCGCGACAATATTTGCCGTGCCGACTTGTTTGCAGGTCAAGAACCCTCCGCTGTCAATATCGGCTACATCGGGTTTATCAGAACGCCAGCTAACACCGGGGTTTGTCGGCGTAATAGAAGTTCCGCTCGCGTTAAAGTATTCAACAGAGAACTGCGGTTTGTTAGTTCCTGCACTGTATACCGGGAACACCCACGACCTCCGCCGTATCTTAATGCTGTCTACCTGCCCCATGCCTGTGCCTTCCAATACATGAACCGACCATTTGGCCGTCATGCTTCCGCTCGTTGTCGTTACTTCAACGGAGATGGTAACAGGTCCATCGTCTACAATACTTGTCATAGTAGCACCCGGTGTTTCCGGGTCAGGAATTACCACTGTGCGGATAGTCGGTGTTGTTCCCTGCATAACGCCGTTTGCCGCGTCAAGAACGTAAATATTAGATTTATCAACACTCCACCTAACGGTTTGAACGGTTGCGTCCGGCGGGGTATATCTTACGGTAAACGTTTCTCTTTGCTGTTGGTATAACTGCTTTAGGTTATGATCCAGTGAAATACTTGTAAGCGGCTTATCCACAACGGTAAAACGTATTTCAGCCGCTATCAGTCCGGTTGCCATCGGCTTGACCTGCACCGCGTAATTGCCGGCTTTCAACCCCGTAATCTTAGCGTTGGGACTGTCGGAAGTGGTCTTTGAGATTTCATAATTTTTGGCAATAAGGTCTGTCTCAGACGCAATATACTCAACAACGCTGCTATTCGGCGCGGGAGCAAAAGCTACCATTATATTGAAGCTGTCGCCCACGTTAATGGTTAATGTGCTGTTCTTGGGCGGAACGGGATCGGTTGTAACGGTCACCTTCAGCGCGTCCTTCAAGGCCGTAACATCGCAGGTATCCGAAAAACGGTAATCGCCGTTATATGATGCCGTGATTGTTGCCGTACCCTCGCCGCGCCACCTGATGTTTCCGTTGTCATCAACTGAAACTATGGCGGGATTACTGCTCGACCACTGAATTTTCCCGTTTATCGGAGCGGGACCGCGCACGTTCGCGTTGAGCTTGGCTGTTGTGTCTTTGTACAATGTGACATCTCTGGGGTCAAGAGTTAAGCTGTATAAGCTGGGGTCGACCGTTATCTCAATCGTATCGGGGGGCAAATTCGGGAAAGCAACGGCAAAGGCGGATATTGTAACCGTTCCACTCGCGCCCTCACCCGCGCCCGTTACCAATCCGTTTCCGTTGACGGTGGCAACAGCACTGTTGCTGGTTTCCCATCTGACCCTAGGATTTGATATGGTCGAAGGCGACACTGTAGCGGACAGCTGAACGTGTCCGAAGCTGCCTATTGTCGATTCAACCCTTCTGTCAATAACAATACTCGGTTCTGTCGAGGATACGTTTATTACGCAAGTGGCAACCGCGCCCATACCCTCGGTATATGCCTTAACACTTGTAATACCCGCCTTAACACCCGTTACAATGCCGTTTGAAACAGTCGCTATGCTCTCATCGTCCGATGCCCAGAAAATTTTCTCATTGGCGGTTTTGGGCTGTTTATCGACTATTGACAGCTGCACCTGTGAGCCAACGTTAACGGTCGCGTTATCCGGTCTAATTTTCATCGAGGTGATTGCCACCAGTTCCTCAACTTTTATTGAAACAGTCGCTTTCTTTTTCGGGTCTTTCTTGCTTGTAACAGTTACTTTCGCCGTGCCTTTCGCGATACCCCTTACCATTCCGTCATCATCGACTGTGGCGATATTTGACTTATCCACCAAGAATGTGACGTGTTCTTTATCGGCGAGGAACGAGCCGGTTGAGGTGACGATAGTCGCCAAGATAACCTCACTGCGCCCGATAACAACCGTCATCGTGTTGGGGTTAGCTTCAACCTTGGTAATATTCGGATTGTCTTCGGGGTCAATGACAATGGGTTTACCCGGTGTACCGACAAGCTGCTCAAACAGTTTACGCACATCGTCAAGGGTTTCAAACTGCAATTCCGCGAATATTTTTGTCATTACGGTTTCTTTCTCCGGTTTAGCCATTGCCTTATACGGGTTCGCGGCGGTTATAATGCCGATTACATCGGCGTTAACCTTAGTTTCCAAGACTTTTTGCATATCAGGCACTGACTTTGTGTTGTTAATAATCTGCAATACATTGACTTCCTGCTTGCGCCGCTCCGAGACGGCGGTATTGAACGCTTTAGCGAACGCCTCTTCATTGGGGAACTTTCCGTCCGCCACCGCGCTGCGTGCAGTTATAAGCGCGTTTGCGACATTTAATTTTCCGTAGTCGCTCAGTCTGCCGTAATCGCTGCCGGCAAGCGTATCAATCCCGAGCTGTCCGGCAAGATTGTCATTCTCTATGATTTCCTGCATGGCTTTTGCGGTCATTGCGGTATTTACGGCAAACAGGCCTCCGATTTCGGTTATCTTATCATTCAGATACGCCTGTATCGCGGGTTTTGACGTGAAACTGGTACGCGAAGCGTACATATCCGCGATAAATGAGTTTCTCTCTTCATCCGTGTATGACTCAAACGAGCGTATATCAAGCCCGAGCGGATTGTCCGCGAGCAGCAGGCGTTTGAGGGCTTCGCTGCCCGTAAATGTGGCTATTCTGTTATATGACGGGTACACCGCGTTGGCGAACTGATTTACCATACGCAGAATCTGCGCCGCGGTCGGTTGCGTGAGCTTGAAGTTATCGCCCTTGAAAATTAGGGTTTCATATAGACCGTTACCCCACGTTATGTAAAGCGTTGTGTCGATTGAGCCTGTGAGGTTAGAGCCCGCTTTTACTGGAATGTATACAAGTATCCCTGTTACGCCGTCTTGTATTACATTTGGTATGGAGTATACGTAGTCGTTCGCGCCCTCGAAGTCATAACCAATCTTAACGGCGGGATTCTGCGCCTTAGGCGGAGCGGGTATCAAAAATCCGATAAAGTAACCCAGACGATTCTGCTGAGTAATTTGAACAGGCGAACCGTCGTGAGCGATGTTGACTGAATTGCTCTGCGCGTTGGCGGCTGTCGTCAATGTAAGCGCAGAACCGCCTGTGTTCACGGTATCGCGCCGAACTTGCATCGCCTCGCTGTCACGGGTTACGTTATTGGCGTTAGCCCTGTCATCAATCTCCGAGCCTTTGATAACCTCGCCGTCTACTATTGCCGTCATACCGGGGGCAATACTGACAAAACGCGGTCTTATTGTTACACTCGCGCCGTCAGCGTTGATTACGAGATAGTCAATAGAGCCGTCTCCGGCGATAGTGATATCATCGGCATTTATTTCCATATAGTTAACGCGCGCGTCTCTCTCGATTCTCATGAAAGAGCCTTCCGCTGTTCCGGAGAACCGCGTGTTGTCGACTTCAACGCCGTCTAATCTGACTCTCGTAAACGGACGCTCGACATTCAACGAATCAAGAATAACATCGCGGAGCGTTACAAAACTCCCAACGGCATTTTGAGGAATGTGCAGGGTTGAAAAGCCCGCGCCCTCCAGAGTTATGTCCGTCATCGCGGTGATTTCACCGATTTTAGTGAGGTTATTCGAGCTGTAAATACGGGTTTCGCAATATGGGTTATAAACATAAACTCCTTCGGTCACAACCGTGCCGGTAAGATTTACGCTGTACGGACCGCCGCCGCGTATAATAAGACGACCGTTTATTTTGCTGTTCTTTATCGCCGCGTTGCCGCTCTCAATGCCGTCGGCGAGTATAAGGCTGCCGTTCAGTGTCATGCTGTCAATCGTGACGGAAGGCGAGCGTATCAGCAGATTGCCGTTGACCGTCCTGCTTGAATAAGCATCTGTACCCATGAATATATTGGGCAAAAAGTCATTGATAAACTGGAACATTTCGGCGCGTGTAACAGGTCTGTGGGGATAGAAGTAATAAGTTTCATTTTCCTCGATTCCCAGTGTAACGCCCATATACGCGAACGCCGCGAGGTGTCCGCGCCCGTATGTAGCCAAAGCGTTGTCCTCGTAAATGCCGGACAGAATAGATGTGTTGTCGTTGTACAAGCCGAAGATGCGCCCCATCATCGTTACGAGCTGCTCGCGGCTGACCGGAGCGTTGGGAAGGAATTTATTGTCTCCGACACCAACGATAAGTCCCGCCGCAAAGGCTTTTTGAACATCGTCATAGTAAGTGCTGTCTCGGGGTACGTCATCAAACGCCTGCGCGTTCCTGTTTACCGCCACTCTTAAAACGCGGTTCATCGCGGATATAAGATCTACGCGTGTTGCCGGTTCATCGGGGTATGCCTTTCCATCCTTGGAATCAACAACGCCTAACAATCCAAGCCGGCTGATTGCCGCCTCGTTCGGGTGTCCTGAAATGTCCGTAAACTGCGATGCTAGTGCGCCCGATAAATTGGGAGCGAGGAAATCGCCCGGAATAAACGCCATTGTTACAGCTCCGGCGATAAATACACTTAAAATTCGTTTGAGTTGTTTGTTCATTTTGAACACCCCATAACCAATTAACAATTAACAGATAACAAATAACAATGCGGTTGTCATCCTTACATTTAGCAGAATTTTGATACGAATGTGTCGAATAGGTTTGCGTGTTTACCGCCGGGACGATAGAACACGGGCGGCTTGCCAAGCGGCGCGTGTACGGTCGTCTGACCTCCGGTATACTGCTTTCCTGTCCAAAGATGTATCCAATAGCCTTCAGGCAGAATAAGAGAACGTTCTTTCTGTCTTTTTCTAATGACCGGCGCGACAAGCATTTCATCGCCCAGCATATACTGATCGTTAAGATTTGCCAGTTCTTTTTGCTCCGGAAAGCTCAGTATCATGGGTCGCATGACCGGCATACCGTCACTGGCGCATTCTCGCACACAGGAACGCAAAAACGGCGCGAGCGCGGTGTGTATGTTTACCATTCTTGCAAATTGCTTTAATGTGTCCTCATCAGTGTCGAACTGCCATCCCTTTGGGTTGCCCTCGACCAGATACATAACGGGAGTAAACGCCGACCATTCCAACCAACGCAGAAACAGCTCTTTTGTGCGTTTCGCCATAAACGACAGGTTGCCGCCCACTTCTGAGACCGAAAGTCCAATGCCGGACATACCCAAGGAGAGTGAAGCGTTGAGCGCGGCGGGCAATCCGTCTGACGCGCCCCATCCCGCGTTCATTTCCCCGGTCGAGGCAAGCATTGTTTGTGCGCCCGTACCCGCAAATCCCGTCCGGGACACGAATACGGTATCCGAGCCGCGACCCGCCTCGCGTATTGCCTGACGGTTCAGGCGACTCCATAGGAGCGGCCACTTGTTGTGAACCTTCGATGGTTCTTCTTTTGAAAACAGAACCGCGTCATCGGGCAGGAACGCGCCCATATCGGCATAATGTCCGGAAAAACCAAGTCCAAGAATGTTTGTCTTTATGAGTTCTTTGTACCAAAGGCACGCATCGGGGTTGCTGAGGTCGAGATGTCCCGCCATAAAGCCGCCCATGTCGGTGATGTAGTTGCCGCCCTCCCGTTTTTTCAGCAGATACCCCTTGTGTGATGCTTCCGCGAACAACTGCCCCTCTATTGACAAGTGCGGGTTTATATAAGCGAGAACGCGCACGTTGCGTATTGTCAGCTCGGCTATCAGCTTGTCAAGTCGGGGGTATAACTCACGATTCCACGTCCAGTCATAAAACGGATGATTGCCATCGGGTGTTTCGCGTTCGCCCGTCCAGTCGCGGATTAGCAGTACCGCCGCCGATGCGCCTGAGTTAACTATCTTCTCGAGTTTGTCCAGCAACGGTTGTATACCGCCGTGTATCTCAAACCACGCGCCCTCGCTTGCCCACTGGGGCAGGACGGCGGGTCGTCCTGTAAGGCGGGTCATTTTACGCATAAGATCCGCCGGATTGTCCGCCGCTCCGACCGTTATCGCCGGAGGCAAATCCCAGAACTCCGCGCGGTTGTGCTTCGCGCCGCGAAAATCAAATGTGCCGTATGACGGAGAGCTGGTATAGACAAAAGTAAAGTCGTCCGTCACATATACCGGTTGGGGATTGGGACTTCCCGGAAGTCCGCCCAGTTTAAGTCCGTTTACAGGATTGCGGCGAGCCTTGTCAATCTGCCGTTCCAAAACCCACATGGGTATGCGCCTGCCTTGCAGATTAAGCGCATCGTACCTAACACCGCCGCCGTATACTTTTTGACCGGCCTTTGCGGTAAAATTGAGCCATACCCTGTGTATTCCGGTCGATGAACGCTGAAGTGTCAGCACAAGATTATCCTCAACATCTGTCATAAGAAAGGTTACGGAGAGGTTGCCGCCCCAGAAGCGAACCGTACCACGCGCGTGGTCGTACTTCGATTGAGTGAGATGCACCTTGTCGGCGGAGAAATCGCTCAACCGCCACTGACCGTTGTGTATATGAAGTTTTCCCTCACTTTTGCTGACGGTAACAAACGGGTCGTCAGGCGTGTGGGACAGTACAAGCCTGTCTTTCAAGAACACAGACAGCCTTTCACTGGAAATCTCAACTCTGAACATAAATTCTCCTTAGACGTTAATATACGGGTATCGCTGTGCAATGTACCTTCAATCAGCCGAACAACATATAAATACTTCGCATTTCATATGGCTAAATAGCGCAAATCAAATTGCAATCCTTCACGAGTTACAAGTATATCTGTCAGATATTGATTTTCAATCCGATTCATACCATAATAACAACTAACCTCATTTGAATCCTGTTCTATATACCAATGTTCCGTTATCCCTGATGTTGCGTATAAGTTCTGCAGGAAAGCTCTGTCATTCCTTGTGTTACCTTCCGACCAAATTTCGACTATTAAATCAGGCTGTCCGGCTGTTTTCGTCTGTTTTATATTCTCTAAGAACGGATTATTCTTAAACACCACAAAATCCGGCTGAACATAATCTAATTCCGGTAAAATGTTCTCAATAAAATTATTTTCATCGTCTATATGCGTGGTATCCACCAAATTAAACCCATTAGATATTTTTCTTGTCCCCCAATAAACTAATGCCCGTTCCTCGTGCAGAACAGTAACCTCCCTTTTTTCCAAAAAGGGAAAAATTCTGCTGACCAATGTTGATATGAACTCGTTGTGTCTCCTCGTTGTAGACATGGGCATATAAATATCCATATTTACTATCCTCCATAAGTTGAATAATTCGGGTATCGCGCCTTACAAATTTAATATCGCTCTCACTGCGGTTTCTGCAATAACCGAACCGGGGCGCAAGCCACTTATGTTTATATCCGAATCCATCATTGCGGCAAGCTCCCAAATAATCTCCTCGCCGCCCCATCCGCACAAATGAGCTCCTATAAGACGTTTCCCTCCGTCCGTCACCAGCTTCACAAAGCCCTCTTCGGCGCGTCCGAGAATCTTAGCTTCGGCACAGATTGGTTTTAGACCGATTGCCCTCGCGCTCTCCTCAGTTTCACCGACACTCGCTCCGGCAGCTCCGCAGTTAAATATGCGCGGTATTGCGCGGTACGCGACAGTTTCATGCTTTCCTAAGATGTTGGCAACGCACACTTCCGCTTCGGCAAACGCGCCGTATGCCGACAGCGTCCTCATGTTCACGTCACCGGCGGCGTATACATCCGGCAAGTGTGTGCGGCATCTTTGGTCGGTTACAACCGCGCCGTCTTCAATGACAATGCCTATATCGCCTAATCCCATGCCGCGAGCGGCCGGGGCGCGTTTCGCGCCCGCAACAACCTTGTCACATTCTACGGAGCGTCTTCCTGCGTGTGTTGAGAGCTTAACGCGCTGTCCGTTTATAGCGGTAATATCGGAGTGTTCAAGATATTCTATGCCGCGAAGGTTGTGTCTGAGCCATAGAGCGACACCGGAATCCAATTCCGCGGCAACGCTGTTTCCGGGGAGTGTTAGGATGACCGCCGCGCGGTTTGCCGCGAACCATGCCGCGACTTGCAACGCGCGAATGTTTCCGCCAATAACAACAACTCTGCGCGGCAGTTTGCTGTATAAAACTTCCTTTGGAGTAATAACAAATCCATTGGAGATACTCGTGTCAATACCCGGTATGTCGGGGATAAACGGCATTGAACCTGTGGCTATTAATACTCGTGGTGTCTCTATGCGAACGCCGTTGACTTCTATTTTGTAGTTGCGGCCTTTAAGTCCGTCAATGCGCCCCGCCCCGTTTATTACATCAACGCCTAAGCTGCTTAAGGTTTTTTCGTGCAGGTCGGACAGGATTTTCGTCTCTTTTGCCGCGCTTTTGACAACTTTATCGTGTGCTTGCGACCCCGCATCCGACAACAGTTTCCTATACGGCCAATAGCTCTCGTGTAACGCGCCCCCGCCAGATTCGCCGCATTCTATCATCGTAACGGACAGTCCTGCTTTTGCCGCGAGTATTGCCGCGCGGCTTCCCGCCGCGCCGCCCCCAAGAACAGTAAGATCCGTCATGATTTATCGTATAGTTCCTTTCAGCACGATAACCGCCTTGTGCTTCCAATAGCGGAATCTTGCCTTTTTCTTGCCTTTAACGCACAGAGCGTCTAGCTTTTGGCGGTTGGAGGGGCTTTCATCGTCTTTTGCCAGTTCCAGAACTTGCTTCCGCATTGACGGGAACTGTGTCAGGAATATCAAGTCATACCAATAGTTGATTCTCGGGTCGTTGTTCTCAAATTTCCAATGGTGGTCAAATTGCTTCTGCATGGGGGCGTTCATAAGCTCCTGCATTTCCTCGGGTGTCACCAGTCCCATCTCAATGGCTTTCGGCACGATGTCCGCACCCGGCAAAAAGCTCAGTCCATGTAATTGCAATTCAAACGGAGGCTTGAAGTTTACGCACATTTCGTATGTCTCTTTGATTGTCTCGACAGTCTCAAACGGATGGCGCAGCATGAGGTCATAGATTAACTGCGGCACGCCTTCATCGTTGAAAATTTTATCGCATTTGAAAATGTTGTCATTTTTCTCCGTGCGGTGGAAAATTTCTTTTCTAATGTACGGTGAACCGCTCTGTATTCCCATGACGACCTTGTACAGACCCGCCGAGCGGAGCTTGCGTATAAGCTCGGAGTTCGTTTTTAGCGGATGCGCCCATATTTCAAACGGAATACGTATCTCTTTTTTGTAACGGCTGACGAAGTCGTCTATCCATTTGGGGTCGTCACTAAATATTTCGTCCCAAAAGTGTATAACCTTTAGCTTTTTCATATTCTTTTTTGCTTGTAATAATTCGGAAATAACATTGTCGACTTCACGGAAGCGCACATACTTGCCGCCGCCTTTATTAAGGCGCATGACCGCCACCGAACAGCAATACGAACACACATACGGGCAGCCGCGCGAACAGCTCATCTCATAGCTGTACGATGTGGTCTGGGGGTCGCCGTCTGTCATTGTGTCATTATCAATCAAGTGCTTGTTCATGCCGCCAATGCCGGGTATGCCGTAAGCGTCAAGGTCTTGCAGAAGCGGGCGCAGGGGATTCATTACAATTTTGCCCTCCGCGTCTTTGTATGCAAGATTCGGAATATCGGTAACGTCCGCGCCGTCTCTTATAGCGTTGGCGAGGTCTATTATCGCGCCCTCACCTTCGCCGCGAATGACATAATCCGCGTAATCCATGCACTCCTCGGGAGAGATTGAGGCATAGACACCGCCCCAGATAATCGGGGTATCGAAGTGTTTCCTAAGCCGCGCGTTAAGCTCGTGTACGACCTCTATAAAAGGCGATGCCATAACGGATAGTCCGACAAGCAAAGGCTGTTTCTTTTTTAAGAAGTCGAGCAGTATTTCATACTCTTTTTCGGTCGGCAGTTTGGGCTTTAAGCTGTTATACGCCTTGAAGCATATGACCTCGACATCATACCCGCTTGTTTTCAGCGCGTTTTCAAGGTAACGCAACCCCAGCGACTTGGGGCTGTAAAAACTTATAAGAGCTACGGTGTTCGACATTTAAGCATCTCCTTAGCATAATTATATCCAATATCATTATAGCACAAGTAAACATAAAACGCAATAAAAGCAAAGAGTTTTATGTTTAGATGAAAACGAACGGTATTTACTTTATTTTCTAACCGCGTCCGCTATGGCTTTTATATGCGCGGGTGTTGTACCGCAGCATCCGCCGATAATATCGGCTCCGGCTTTTATTAAGTCCGGAATCATGCGCGCCATATCCTCGGGCGTTTCGGGGAAGATATTCTCTCCGTTAACAATTTGCGGAAGTCCGGCGTTCGCGTGAACGAGAACAGGTACATTTGGGTTTCGCATTTCCTTTACAATTTCAATCATACGCTCAATGCCGTTGCCGCAATTTGCGCCGATAATGTCAGCCCCCGCTTCTATGGCGACCTCTGCCGCCGCTGTCGGGGATATTCCCATCATCGTGCGGTAATCTCCGCGCACCGTGCGCTCAAATGTAAATGTGCATATGACTTCAAGAGACGTGTTCTCTTTCGCCGCCTTAATGGCAATACACGCCTCGTCTATATCTGACATGGTTTCAATGCAAACCGCGTCTGCCCCGCCTTTTTCAAACGCGGTTACCTGAGCTTTGAACGCTTCGTACAACTCGTCTTCGGTGACCTCTTCCGTTATGAGCATCTTGCCTGTCGGACCAAGCGAGGCAATGACCCAGTGGTCATCGCCTGCGGCTTTGCGTGACGCTCCGGCCGCCGCTTCGTTCAAGGCGGCGGCATCGCTACCCAGACCGTAATGCTCCAATTTGAAAGAGCTTCCTCCGAAACTGTTCGTTTTAACCATGTCCGCTCCTGCGGCTATATAGCTCGCCGCAATATCCGCAACATCATCGAATCTGCTCAAATTCCAACTCTCGGGGCATTGTCCGGGTTTTAATCCTTTTTTATGCAGAAACGTACCCCACGCGCCGTCGGAAACCAACACACGCCCGGCTTTTACAGCGTCCGCAATTCTCCCTCTTGCCATTTTACGCGCTTTTCTTCTCTAACAACGCCTGTTTTGCTGACTCGGCGGCGGAAGCGGCATCGGCCGCGTAAATATCCGCGCCTATGCTGTCGCAAAAACTGTCGGTTATGGGCGCGCCGCCAATCATGATTATTACGTCATCTCTCAAGCCAGCCTCTTTGAAAGCGTCAACCGTACTCTTCATTTCGCCCATTGTAGTAGTCAGAAGCGCGGACAGCGCGATAATATCGGCTTTTTCGGTTTTGAACGCCTCGATAAATTTCTCGGGAGATACATCGACACCCAAGTCAACGACTTCAATTCCCTTGCCCTCGAACATCATGCGTACAAGGTTCTTGCCTATATCGTGCAGGTCGCCTTTAACAGTGCCGATAATCGCTTTGCCCACGGCAACCGCGCCCTCATCCGCAAGATGGGGTTTTAATAATGCCGTGCCGGTGTTCATCGCGCGCGCGGCAATAAGTACCTCGGGTACATATACTTCGTTATTCTTGAATTTTACGGCGATTATATCCATGCCGGATAGCAACCCCTGTTCGAGTATATCCTTGGCGGGAATATTTTCCGCCAGAGCCTTCCCTACAAGTTCACCGACTATTTTTGCCTTGCCCGCTTGCAAGTTTGCGGAAATTTCAGAAAGAATAGCACTCATAGCAAGTCCTCCAATATTAATATTATGCCAATTATAGCAAATGTTCAGGACTATGTATAGTAGTATTTTATGTTTTTTTAAGAACAGCTAGTAACGCAGTTAGTAACGGCGATGAAAACGAAAAAAATCCTTGACAAGCCAACAGAGGTATGCTATACTGACACCGCATTTAGGGGTATAGCTCAGTTGGTAGAGCTACGGTCTCCAAAACCGTGAGTCGAGGGTTCAAGTCCTTCTGCCCCTGCCAAGTCCAAAAACAAATAGGATGTGCGATAAAGCAACAATTTGGTGAGGTTTGCCAGATGGTTGCTTTATTGTCAAAGGGGGCATGAATAAATAATGTTGATTCGATGGGCAACAGAAAATGATTTGCCTGCGTGGTGCGCTCTGGCAACTGAAGTGTCTCCGATTTTCCGGCATCCCGCCGATATGGGAGCCGACCCGGAGTTTACATCTTACGCTCAAAGCAAGGTAAACAAATATGAAGCGTTGACAGCCGTTGACTATATGAGCGGCAGTAACATTGGTTTCATCGGGTTTTCACGGACAAATAACCGTATTACATGGTTCGGCGTGTCGGAAAAATATCGCGGAAAAGGCGTTGGCAGCCGCTTATTGAAAACTGCCTTGCGCCAACTCGACCACACCAAGCCTATCACGGTGGAAACCTACCCAGAAGGGTACGAGCCGGGTATTCCAGCAAAAAATTTGTATCGAAAATTCGGTTTTGCAGAAACCGAAAGCAATCTAGTCGGTCCGCATAACCTTCCTATTTGCCAAATGACAGTAGATTTATTCGCTGAAAAACGCGGCGGTAGTTTCCACTACCGCTACCCTGATTTTATCAAAGCGGCACAAAAAGAAAACTGCCCTGTCTGTAATCATGAGCCTATGCCCGATGGTCAGATTGACATTTTAGTAACCGATAAAATCTGCGTTGGCGGTGAATACCCCGGTCAAGGGCGGCTATTCGGCAAGCTGTATGTTATGCCAATAGAACACTATTTCCATTTTGAGGATATGCCTCAAGCAGATGCGGCGTTCTTCATGGGCGAAGTTCAACGTGTCGGAAAGGCGCTTCGTAAAGTTACCGGCGCAGAGAAAATCAATTATGAAACGCACGCTAACTCTGGGGCGCATTTGCATATCCATTTGTTTCCGCGCTATCTCGATGATGATTTTCCAAGTGCGCCGATTGATTACCGCGTGAGCGAGCCGGCTCCCTATGAAAACTACGAGGAATACTTGTGGTTTATCGAACAAATGAAAGCGGGTTTGGGTGACAGCCCAACAATCGAAAATTAGAGATTGCCTTTTGTAGGTTGGTGTGCTATACTGTGTTTACTATCAAGCGTTTTATACGGAGAGGTGTCCGAGCGGCCGAAGGAGCACGATTGGAAATCGTGTTTGCGCAAAAACGCAACAGGGGTTCAAATCCCCTCCTCTCCGCCAATTTGTGATAAATCCGAACTCATGCCAATCGGCGATGGGTTCGGATTTGTATGTTTTATACGGTGGTAACGCCCTCGGATTTGGGGCGGTTGAGGTCAGTTCAATTTTGGACTGACCACGATGGGCGCAAAATTACGCCCATCACTAACCAATCCATTTTTGGTTTGGTTGCTGACGCGCCCAAGTCTGGGCTGGTTGGTAATCAATCCAACTTTGGATTGATTAACGACGGAAACAAAGTTGTACCCGTTGCAGCGTCACGTCTCTCCGGTTCAACCTAATCTCGCGGGTACATTTTTACGGCTGCAATATTCATCCCAAACAGCCGTCCATGGCAGAGTTTTACCCTCTTCCATCAGTGTCAGGCGTTTGGTGAAATTAAACTCATGCTCCGCGTCCCTCAGCGTGTGATACGGCTCAAGCAGCGCGATAAGCAGAGCTTTACGCATATTCCTCATGCCTACCGTCCACGCCGTAACACGGTCAATCGAGCCGTCAAAATAGTCCAACCCTATGTGTACGCGATTTAACAGATTGTGGCGAACTATCTCTTTCGCTATGGCAATCAGTTCATCATCAAGCATAATGACATGGTCGCTGTCCCAACGCATGGGGCGTGATACGTGCAGCAGCAGACGTTCAACAAACAGCGATACGGCGGATATTTTCGCGCTGATGACCTCTGTGGGGTGAAAGTGTCCCGCATCAAGACAGAGCGCGATACCGTTCTTTACGGCATAGCCCATGTAGAACTCATGGCTGCCGACCGTGTAGCTCTCCACGCCGATACCGAACAGCTTGCTCTCTACTGCGTCAATAATATCGAGCTTCTCGGCGAATATTTCATCCATAGCGTCTATCAGACGCTTACGGGGTGTCAGCGTATCGGCGGGGACATCCTTAAAGCCATCGCCAATCCATACGTTTACGGCTGACTTAGCCCCAAGCTCTTTTGAGAAATACGCCGCAATCCTTCGCCCGCGCTTGCAGTGTTCAATCCAAAAATCACGGATTGCCTTGTCAGGGTGCGACAAAGTCAAGCCGTCCGCCGATTTGGGATGGCTGAACAGTGTCGGATTGAAGTCAAGCCCGAGGTTGCGCTCCTTTGCCCAGTCAACCCACGCCGAAAAATGCTTGGGCTCGATTTGGTCGCGCTCCACACCCGCCACATCGCCGTATATGGCGTGCAGATTGATACGTGAAGCCCCGGGTATTTGCGACAGGGCGCGGTCAATCATTGCCCGCAGTTCGTCCGCGTCACGCGCCGCGCCGGGATGGTTTCCGGTTGCTTGAATACCTCCGGTCAGCCCGCTGTCACGCCGCTCAAAGCCGCGAACATCATCGCCCTGCCAGCAGTGCATGGATACGGGGATGGTATCTAAGATTCTCAGAGCATTTTCCGTATCGACACCAATGGCGGCATATTGTTCCTTCGCGTAATTATACATCATTTCATCACCGACTTTCTGTGTTTTTGTGCCCTCTCTTTACTTTTTTCTTGCAGTAATATAGTATAGTATTTATAAGAAACCGACAATAGCAAAGCATGACAATAAATATCAATATCTTGACATTGTTGAAAGGGATTGGTTTGTTTTTCATAATTGCCGACAATTTTCTCCGACAATTTACGGCATTGACAGTTAGAGACAAACTCCTCGTAATGGTTTTCAACAGCATAAAACGACACTCCCATCTTTCGGCAACATACCAAAAAATAGAAGTGTCGAAAACAACACGAAATACATTTGGGGAACATACCAGCAGTATGGATTACGAACATCGTTTCGCACTTCCCCTACAGCCCCAACCTACTTCACCGAATCCATGTGCATAATCAAATCTAACACCTTGTTTGAATAACCCCACTCGTTGTCATACCAGCTAACCAGTTTGACAAAAGTATCGGTCAGCGCGATTCCCGCTTTAGCATCGAAAATCGAAGTGCAGGCTTCGCCGATAAAGTCTGACGAAACGACAAGCTCATCGGTGTATTTGAGAATGCCCTTCAGTTCGCCGTCTGCGGCGGCTTTGATTGTGGCGCAGATTTCATCATATTTGGCGGGGGTTTTAAGATTAACCGTCAAGTCAACGACAGAGACATTCAGTGTCGGAACACGGAACGCCATTCCGGTCAGTTTGCCTTTCAGTTCGGGAATGACTACACCAACGGCCTTTGCCGCTCCGGTCGAGCTGGGAATGATGTTCGCGCTCGCCGCACGTCCGCCGCGCCAGTCTTTTTTAGACGCGCCGTCAACAGTAAGCTGTGTGGCTGTAGTCGCGTGGACAGTCGTCATAAGACCATCGGCAATGCCGAACTTGTCATTTATAACCTTGGCGAGCGGCGCGAGACAGTTGGTTGTGCAGGAAGCGTTCGACACGAAATTCATGTCATTGGTATACTTGTCTTGGTTAACGCCCATGACGAACATTGGGGTATCATCTTTCGATGGGCCAGTATACACAACTTTTTTCGCGCCCGCATCGAGATGCGCCTGTGCCTTATCTTTCGAGTGGAAGATACCGGTCGCGTCAACAACATACTCAACACCGACTTTGCCCCACGGGATGTCCGCCGGATTTCTTTCAGCGTAGAACATGATTTTCTTGCCGTTGACAGTGATGGAGTTGTCGTCATAGGCAATGTCGCCCTTGAACTGACCGTGAACCGTGTCATAACGCAGCATATACGCCATGTAGTCGGGGCTCATAAACGGGTCGTTAATGCCAACGAACTCAATCTTAGGGTTATTAAGTCCCGCGCGGAAAACAAGTCGTCCGATACGCCCGAAGCCGTTGATACCGATTTTGATAGCCATAATCTTTCCTCCGTAAATAAATATTTCTTAACCTGTGCCATTATATAACAAGCCGGAAATATTTACAAGAGTTTTAACAAGAAAAATTAATACTTCCCAAATTCTCCGCTGTCATCGTGATGTGCCGGCATTGCCAACTGTTTTTTGTGTCCCGCGCCTATGCCGCGTCCCATTCCGGTCGCGCCTTTCAGTTTGAACTGCGCGATAAGTTCTTCAAGTATAGTAGACTGTCCGCTCATTTCTTCAGAAGCCGCCGCGCTCTCTTCCGCAGTCGCGCTGTTTTGCTGTACAACGTGCGCCACTTGGTCGATACCGTGGTTAACCTGTGCGATTCCCACCGACTGCTCGTCTGACGACTGAGCAATCTCGCCGACAATCTGACTGCTCTCATTTATTCCGCTGACAATCTCCGCAAGACTTGCGGCTGTTTCACCCGCGATACGAGTACCAAGCTCCGCTTTCTCCATCGAGTTGGCGATAAGCCCTCCTGTGTCACGCGCGGCATCCGCGCTCTTAGCGGCTAGACTGCGTACTTCCTCCGCAACGACAGCGAACCCTTTACCGTGCTGTCCGGCACGCGCCGCTTCAACAGCGGCGTTCAATGCGAGGATGTTCGTTTGGAACGCGATATCGTCAATGACTTTTATAACTTTCTGAATACTCTGGCTGGCAACATTGATTTCTTTTACGGCGGTCGTCATTTCGTCCATCTGGCGACTGCCTTTTTCGGCGTTGCTCTTGATTGTATTGGCGAGTTTCGCCGCTTTGTCGGCCTTTTCGGCGTTTTCTTTCGTCTTTTGCGCTATGTCGGAAATGGACGCGGAGAGCTGCTGAACGGCAGCCGCCTGTTGTGTCGAACCCTGCGCCAGTGCTTGCGCTCCGTCCGCGATTTGCTTAGAGCCTGTTGAGACTTGCGCGGTGGACTGGTTGATTTCACCGAACATACTGTTAAGGTTGTCTATCATCTTTTTCAGTGATATACCCATTACGTCCTTGTCTGAGAGCAGTTCCGCCTCAACGGTCAAATCTCCGCTTGCGACAGCTTCTAACTCTTCCGCAATATTTGTTACGTGTTTTATAAAGAACACGCTGTTGATGATTGTTTCTCCAATTTCATCCTTAGCCTTTGAAAACTCGTTGATTTCATCAATATTCTTCTGGTGAAGGGTAATCTCGCCTGTAGTTCCCGCCAGCTTCATAAAACCGGAGAGGGCTTTTAATGGCTTGCTGATTAGGTTGGCTATGTATAACGCTATGATGAGAGCCATAATCGCGGCGACAGCGGAGATTGCCAACAGAATATAAATCGTTGTTTGCGTATTTGTTTCGGCATTTGCCACATTGTTATTCGCCGAGGCTTCCGCCGTTGTAATCATGGCTTCGCATAGATCTGCGGAATCGCTTGCGTATGCGCCTCCCGCTGCCATAGGTGCCATCGCGCCATCGCTGTCGCCTATACGCGAAGCGGCGGCAACCGGTTCGCACACTTTTGTTTTATAGTTTTCAAACGCGCCGCGAAGGTCGCTTAATTGCTTCATGACACCTGCTTTGGCTTCTTCTGTCAGAACCCCGGTCATCAATGCGTGTTCATATTCGTCTAAAGCCTGCACACCTCGGTTATACGCCTCGATTGTTTGAGCGAGAAGACCGTCAATCCTCGGGGCATCGGCATCGGCTGAAAAGAGAGACATCGTTGTTGTAAAACGGCGCACCTCAGATAACGCTTCAGAGAAGATGTGCATTTGCACCTCGGCTTCGATGGGATGTTTGATGGCGTAATCATAACTGTTCGCAACGCTGTTTAACTGGATAATCGAAATTACAGCCAGTGTTATCATCAGCGCAATGACAATCATGAAACTGACAATCATTTTTAGCCTAACCTTTAGATTTTTGAACCATGCCATAATAAACTCCTCCTGAATATTTTTTAATTTTCTTTTATGTACTTTTTTCTACCCGCTATCAATTCTATTTTCCATTGTTCGCCCGTTATGCAAACAGTTTATTTTAATGTAACAGAATTGAAGATATGTTACCTCGAACCCTATTCATTTATAATAAAGAAAAAATCGAAGGAGTAACAGACACGGTAAAAAACCGGGACTGAAAAAAAGAATATTATGAAAGTCTTTTGTTTACAACAAAACATAACCCATGTAACATATCTTCAAATATGTTACATGGGCGATTTACATTAAGGAGGAACTACCTAATGGCAACTACTCAACCAATCCGAAACAAACACCAAGTCCGCGAACTTGCGAACTACTATCTCAGACAAGGACAAATCCGCAATCATGTCCTTATTATTCTCGGCGTTCACACCGCCCTGAGAATCAGCGACCTCTTGCGCTTGCGGTGGGACGATGTCTACGACTTTGAGAATCGGCGCGTTCGTGCAACGATAAATATAGTGGAGAAGAAAACCCGAAAAGCAAAAACTATCGCGTTACATAAAGATGCCGTCAACGCACTGGCGTTATTTGCCGCTCAAACCGCCAAGCAAGGGCGATTTCTTATCGAGAATCCGAAAACTCAAAGAGTCATCAGCCG
>Ga0082212_10002058_pt1 | contig 29561 bp, 27 predicted proteins | sample TergutNt197P3_FD_71548 | JGI IMG/M metagenome (GOLD analysis project Ga0082212, IMG submission 71548) | Neocapritermes taracua P3 segment gut microbial communities from Petit-Saut dam, French Guiana - Nt197 P3 | ecosystem: Host-associated > Arthropoda: Insects > Digestive system > Gut ...
TGATGACGGAGAGTTCCACGGAAAACATCGCCATCGTCACCCGGGACGGGGAATTCCTGGCCCCGGAGTGGAGCCTGATCCTGAGCGGCAGCACCTTAAAGCGCCTCATGGCCCTGGCCGGCGACCTGGTCCGGGAGGGGCGGCTGGCCGCCGTGCGCCATGCGGGCATCACCAGGGCCATGGTGCGCGAGGCCGCCGAAGCCCTGGTCTGTTCCACCTCCACGGATGTCCTCCCCATAGCGGCCTGGGACAACGAGCCCGTGGGCCCGGGCCGGCCGGGACCCACGGCCCGGGAACTCCTCAGGCGTCTTAAGGCCGAATATACCGACCCCGCCTCGCCCTGGTTGACGGATCTCAACCTGCCAGATATCCTGCCAGGATGAAAAAGGGAAAAAACACCCGCCAGGAGCCGGCCCAGGTCTTTGACATCCTGGGCCGCCGCTATACCCTGCCCCTCATGGAAGGCGGCAGTCCGACCAAAGAGCGGATCCTGATGACCTCGACCATTCTTTTCGCCCGCAAGGGCTATACCGCCGTCTCCATGCGGGACATAGCCCGGGCCAACGACATCAAACCAGCCTCGCTCTACAATCATTTTAAAAGCAAGGAAGCCCTGTGGGCCGCGGCTCTGGAGCACCAGAAGAAAATCTGGCTGCTCTATTTCGATCATCTCGCCCAACTCCTGGCCCAGGCCAAGACCTTCGAAGAGGCGCTGGGGCACATGTACCAGGAACCCAAAAGGCTGGCCAACACCTTCTCCAGCTACGGACACAGCCTGGTCATGCTGGAACAGGTCCACGACCCCCTGGCCGCGGAGACTTTCGATTTCTTTATGAGCAGCGGCCTTAAGGTCATCCAGGGCTGCTTCGACGACTGCGTGGCCCGCGGCCTGGTCCCGGCCTTCGATACCTATTCGGCCGCCCTCCTGTTGCTCCACAATGTTTTTCTGGGCCTCACGACCGAGGTGCAGGAGTATGAAGGACGCCGGGTGCCCTACCAGCCCAAGAAGATGTTCGCCGGCATGGAACGCTTTTTCCTCAAGCACCTGGGCCGGAAATAAAGATATTGACAGGCCAAGGCGATTTATTGTATAAAATCACGGTTACAGGCGGGAATAACTCAGTGGTAGAGTGCAACCTTGCCAAGGTTGAAGTCGCGGGTTCAAATCCCGTTTCCCGCTCCAATTTGAGTCCTGCTTTCTTCCTGAACCAAAAACCGCGTTAGACGTGGTGACAGGAAGGTTATACCATAAATCCTCTTTCATTGTTTTGCGGTTTTTCTCCGCGGACCTGAAAGAGGATTTTTTCATTCAATAAAAGTCCCAATCGTGGTAAAAATCCGGTCGAAAGAGCAAGGTTTTGAGCCTATGAGCGCGCGTCCAAGAACCAAGCATCAAGGTAGGTTAGATTCACGTCTCGGTATGGTATAATAGCGTCAGCCATCCAGGAAAGGAGCTTATGTCATGAGCGTGGAAGTAAAAAAACCCATTATGAGGCATTTAACCACTGAAGAACGCGAGGACATCATGGAAAAAGCTTGCGATGCCCTTGAGCGTGATGACATAGAAGAATATAACCGTCTCTGCAAGATGCTTCCCATTAACCCCGCCATGGCAAATTTACTTAAACATCATGTCGGCATAGATGAAGTTATTGCCAGCGGCATGAATGTAATTAAGGCGGTCGAGACGTATGGCGAAGACTGGCTCAAAGCCTGAGGACGAAGCACTTACTCTGGCTGCTTATCATGCTGAGATGATCGGTGGCGCTCGCTTTGATAGGGATAATTCCCGAAAAGGCAAGTTCTATGTGAAGACAGTAGAATTGCTCACTGCCGATGTTTTAGCGGCGATTGATAAGGCGGTTGAGAACCCGGAATTTGGCATTAAAATGTCAGAAATTTGCACCCAGTTTGCTTTAACATCAATGTCCGACCCCACCCAGGACCCTGGGCGAGCGACTTCGTTAAGTCAAGGCCAGACGTTGATGGATATGCTGGCCAAAGTAAGAAATACGCCGGACGTTTATCGAAAAGAAATTCAAAGCCGCTTCGGCTCCAAGCTCGATCCGCGACAATACCCGACCAGTAAAGACGCTTTTCAAAGCACCATCAACAGCCAGACCGACAGAGTCTCTAAGGAGGCTAGAGGGTGGAACATCCCTGCTGAACGAATCTTTGGCCGTAAACGTGTCGAACTCTTGCGGGCCATTGAAAAAGGTTATAATCGTCTCAGGTATCAGGCTTTAGGCATTGAACCAAAGCCGAAAAAAGGGCATGGCAGATAAGGTCAGGTTGGAAACACGGATTCAGCCAACAGAAAGCCCGGCGCAAAGCCAGGCTTTTTCTGTTTATGAGGATGACCACCGTCCTAACTGCGGATGTTGTATTTGTGGGAAATAGAGCCCCGCTCCCGCGGAGGGGCAGTTCCCCGGGCCGAAGGCGGGGGATGAGGCTGCTATAACGGATTCAGCGGCGCTGGCTGCCGCCCTGTTGCTGCCCGCGCGGCTGTTGCCGTTCCCGTTGCTGCTGTTCCTGTTCAGGACGCTGCTCCTGCTCCTCCTCCTGCTGCTGTTTCCGCTTCTTCTGCTCCTGCTTCTTCTGCTCCTGTTGCTTCTGCTCCCGCTGTTTCTGCTCCCTCTGCTGCTGTTCCCTCTGCTGCTGTTCCCGCTGCTGCTGCTCTCTCTGCTTCTGTTCCTGCTGCTTCTGTTCGCGCTGCTTCAGTTCCTTCTGCTGCTGCTCCCGCTGCTGCTGCTCACGGCGTTGCTGTTCGTGCCGCACTTTTTCGCGTTCCCATTGGGCCCGCAGCCCCTGCTCATTACGCAGGCGCTCACTCTCCCGTTGTTCCCAGGCCAGACGTTCGCGCTCCAGCCGCAGGCGTTCGCTTTGCACCGCCTGGCGTTCGAGTTCCCGCCTCCGCGCCAGTTCCTGGTTGTACCGGTCCCACTGATTTTGCCTGTAGGCGGAATAATCGGTGTAATAGGAGCCCCCGGAAGAACGGGAATACTGTCGATCATAATAGGGGTCGTCGAGGATAACGCAACCGGGCAATGCCAGAGCGGCCATGATGAACACGACGATAGCGGTCACAGAGAAGCGGGACATGATGGGCCTCCGGGGGATGCGGGCATCTGGCCGGCAAGTGTTAGGGATATGGTGGAAATGTAGGCCATTGATGTGGACAATACGAGAGTGCTCACTAAATGGAATTTAGTCGGCCAGGCCCAGAACAGCCAGAAGTTGATCCAGGGCCCGGGTCCGGGTGAAATTCTCAAGGCAAAAAGCCCGCCCGGCCCGGCCCAAAACGGCTAGGGATTCCGGTTCGGCGTAGAAGCGCCGGACAATCTCCGCCAAACGCTCACCCATCGCCTCGTCGGTCTCGCCCGGGCCGGGGGCTTCCGCCAGCCAGCCGTTTCGGCCATCCAGGACCAGTTCGGGCATGGAGTTGCAATTAAAAGCGCAGACCGGCTTTTCGGCCAGCATGGCCTCGGCCAGGACATAGCCGAAACCCTCCCAGAGGGAACTTAAGACGAACACGTCGATGGCCCGCCAGAAAGGGGCCATATCTTCCAGAAATCCGGCAAAACACAACTCCCGGTCCGTGTCCAACCCTTCCCCGGCTGAAAGGCCCAGACGGTCGGCCAGGGCGGCCAACTCGGCCTTAAGCTCGCCCGCCCCGGCGATGATCAGGCGGTGCCGGAAACCTTGCCGCTTCAAGGCCGCGCTCAGATGGAGCAGATATTTCTGCCCTTTCTGAGGGGCAAGCCGCCCGGCGTTGCCTATGACCAAGGGGCGGTCCGCCGGGTTTAGAAATGGCCGGGAGACCGGAACGGCGGCCAGGGCCCGGTCGAACTCCTCCGCATCCAGGCTGTAATAGATCAAATGCACCTTGTCGGAGGGGATGAGGCGGCCGCTTTCAAGGACATTGCGGGCTGTTTCCCGGGAGTTGACTATCAACCCGTCCAATGCCCCGTAAAAAAAACGATTCAGCCGGCTCGGCCGGACCGGAATGGCTATGTCCCGCCGGAAATAGAGAGCCGGACGCCCGGCCGAAGGCAGAAGGCCGACGGCCATGACCGCCGCCTTCAAATCCCGCGGCAGGGCCGGCATCAGGGCCGTCACCCGCTCCCGGCGCAGAAAACGGGCCAGGGGCAGGATTTTGAAGGGGTTTAGAAAGTCCAGGTTGCCGAAGCTGAAATCAAAGAGGCGCAGGCGGGGTCTCAGTTCAGGTTCTCTTTGCAAAAGTTTTTCAGCGGCCTCATAGAGAGCCAGGCCTTGCCGCGCCCCCAAAAAGACCGTAAAGCCCCGCCTGGCCAGGCCGCCGGCGTTCGAAAGGCTTAGCTGTTGGCCACCGCCCCAGGCGCGATAGCTGTCCAAAATACACAAGACCGGCGGCGGACCTGGTTTCATGAGTCGGAGCGGCCCGCTTTTTGCGTTTGCCAGAGGGCGGCGGCGGTGACGGTCCAATGGACGTACATCATGGTCTTGAGGCCGAAGACCTGGTCGGTCAGGCCGTTTAGGACAAACTGCAGGTTCACGGCCAGAGCCGCCCAGACCCAGAAGAAGGTCTCCGGGTCCCGGCTGCGGCGATGAGGCCACAACAGGCTCAGGGGCGCCAGGTGGAGGGCCAGGAAGCCGGCGAAGCCCAGGAGCCCGGTTTTGGCCAGGACATCTATGAACATCTGGTGGGAGTGGGGGGGAGGGCCTTTCGCCCCCTCGGGGGGGAGTGGTGTCAACCAGAAGCCCTTCCCCAGCCCCTGGCCCAGCCAGGGGTGGTCCTGGAAGGCGTCCCAGCCCTGGCTCCACAGGCCCAGGCGTATTGTTCTGTCAGCCTCATTGAGGATCAGGTAGTCGGACCCGGCCCTGTACTCCAGGGTTTTCAGGAAACGTAAACCACCGCCGCTGGCCAGGGGCAGAATGAAGACCAGGGCCAGGGCCAGAGCTAGGAGCAACTGCTGGGGCTTCCGGAAATTGCGGCGATAGACCCAGAACACCAACAGGCTCAAGGCCGGCGCGGCCAGCAAGGTCTGCCGGGAACAGTTCTGGGTCAAAGCCAGACTGGCGGCTACCAGGGCCAGGGCGAAAAAGGCCGTCTCCCGGCGGCGGCCTGACGAAAGGGCCATAAGAAAAGCGGCGACCATGACGGGTATCAACTGGCCCAGAGTCGAGCCCAGGTTAATGATGCCCAGGTGAGCCTTGGCCCGCAGGCAGATAAGTTGGTAGCCGCCTTCCCGGAAGGTCAGGCCGGCCGCCACTATGAGCCCCAATCCCCAGAGGAAGGGCAGCCGGGAAAGCAGATCAGGCCGCCGGCTGAAGGCCGGCCAGGCCAGGAGGGGCAGGCCCAGGGGGAGGAGCCGTCCGGCCATGATCTTCAAGCCGGCAGCCGGGTCGTCACCGGCCAGGATGGCCGCCAGCCAAATCAGGGTGAAGGCGGCCAGGGCGGCCACACAACGAGCCGGCGGCAGAGGCGGACGCGGGGAGCCCCGGTCCAGGACGGCCCGGCCCCACAGTATCAATCCCCACAGGCCCAGAAGAGCGTAGGAAATATTGGCCCCGCCCCGGGCGAAGACGCCGGTTAAGGCCAGGGCACCCAAGAAAAAAGGCCCGGCCTGATCCAGACGGACCGCGATAGAAGACTGTTTTGGCATTTAGGAAATATATACCAGCTTCAGGCGAAATGTCAACCTTAGCAACGCCGCCAGGAGGCCAAAAGACCATTAAGCAGGGCTTCCTTTAATCCGCGCCGAAGCTCTGAATCCCGCCGTCCGGGGAGCCGGCGGATCCCTCAAAGGATCCCGGATCGAAAGTTTCGGCTTCGCCGTCAAAATCCTCGCGCAGGAAATGGCCTTCCGCCGTGCCCGAGCCGAGTCCGGCCTCTGAAAATCCCCGGCCTATGGTCCCGGCCTTGTAACAGATCCCGAACTCGCCGCCCGGCTGTATTTCAGCTTCCGGGGGCACGGTGAACTCGCGCACCGGCTTATCCTTCAACACCTCTTGCATGTAATAGAGAAAAATGGGGGCGGCGGCTACCCCGCCCACCTCCCCCACCGCGCGGGGCCGCTGCTGGTCAGTGCCCAGCCAGACGCCGGTGACCAGTTCCGGAGTGAAGCCCACGAACCAGGCGTCGGAAAAATCATTGGTGGTGCCGGTCTTGCCCCCCACCGGCCGGTCCAGGGGCTTGACCGCGGTCCCGGTGCCGAAGGCCACCACCCCGCGGAGCATCCAGGTCACGGCGCAGGCCGCGCCCGGGTCCACCGCCGGCGTCCGTTCCGGCTCAAAGGTCTCCACCACCCGTCCGTAGCGGTCCTCGATGCGGGTGAGGTAACGGGGCGTCACCCGGGTGCCCATGTTGGGAAAGGTGGAAAAGGCCGTCACAATTTCCGGCATATGAAGGCCGTGGGCGCCTAAAGCTATGGACAGGCTGGCGGGCAGGGTCTCGGTGATGCCCATGGCCCGGGCAGTGGTGAAGAGAGGTTCGAAACCCATACGGTCCAGAACCTTGATGGAGATGAGGTTGCGCGAGCTGACCAGGGCCTGGTAGAGGGTCATGGGCCCTCTGAACTTGGCGTCGGAGTTGACCGGCTTCCAGCGGCGCCGGCTGCCCACGTCCTCGACCACGAAGGGGGCGTCGATCATGACCGAACCCGGGGTGAAGCCGTGTTCCATGGCCGCCGTATAAAGGATGGGCTTGAAAGAGGAACCCGGCTGGCGCTGGCTCTGGACGGCCCGGTTGAACTGACTCTCGCTGAAATCGCGGCCGCCCACCATGGCCTTGACGTCGCCCGTGTCAGCGTCCAAGCTCAAGAGGGCGGCCTGGAGGTCGGTGTTCCGCTCCAGGATCATTTCCAGGGGTCCCGTCCCCAGGTCTCCGGCGGCCAGGTCGGCTATATCCCGGGGGCCGGCCGCCTGGGCCGGCGAGGCCAGGCGCACCCAGACCACGTCGCCCCGGCTGAAGCGCTGGTCAACTTTCAGGCCGCCCCTCAAAGCCCACGAGAGGTCCTTACCGGCCACCAGCCCCAGGTAGGGTCCCACGGCCACGGTCAGGGTGTTTTTTCCCGTTTCCAGAACGGCCGCCTTGTAGAGGCGGTCCGGGGACAGGCCGGTCTCGGGCAGGCTGTTTTCCGCGGCCTTTAGAAAAGCGGCCAGAGCCTCTTCCGTCTCCAGCTTGGCTTCCGGCCCCCGGTAGCCGCGGCGGCGGGCGTATTCCCACAGACCCTGGGCCACGGCCCGGTCCGCGGCCCGCTGGGCCTCCAGGTTGACCGTGGTGTAAACCTTCCAGCCGTCATTGTAGAGGCTCGCGGCCCCGATCTTTTCCTCCATCAGGCGGCGGATGTGTTCAGTGAAATAGGGGGCCTCGGTGAGGTTGGGGTTGGGCCAGTCGCCCCGGATATTGAGCACTTCGGCCCGGGCGGCCGCGTGCTGGGCCTCGTCGATGAAGCCCACTGTCAGCATACGATTAAGGCCGTGGACCTGGCGGGCCCGGGCCTGCTCCGGGTTGGAGACCGGGTTGCGGCCGGGGGCCTGGGTGATGCCGGCCAGCATGGCCGCTTCGGCAATGGTCAGATCGGCCGCCGACTTGTCAAAGTAAGTGCGGGCGGCCGCCTCCACCCCGTAAGCCCCCCGGCCGAGGTAGATCTCGTTGAGATACAGGTAGAGAATGTGATCCTTGCTGAAATCGCCCTCCAGGCGGAAGGCCAGGATCATTTCCCTGATCTTGCGGGCCAGGGTCCTCTCCGGAGTCAGCAGAAAGGCCCGGACCACCTGCATGGTGATGCTGGAGGCGCCCTGGGTGGCCCGGCCCTCCTCCAGGGTGACCAGGGCCGCCCGGAAGAGGCCCCGGAAGTTGACCCCCTTGTGGTCGTAGAAGCCGGCGTCCTCCACGGCGATGAAGGCGTTGCGGACCAGGGGCGGTATCTCGTCCAGGGGCAGGACGAAGCGGCGTTCGTGGTAGTATTCGCCCACCACCCGGCCATCATCGGCGTAGAAATAGGTGACCGTGGGCGGGTTGTAGTTTCTGAGCCCGGCCGTGGAGGGCAGGTCCTGGGAAAAATAGGCGTAAACGCCGAACAGGGTCGTCAGGCCGGCCACGGCCGCGCCCAGGCCCAGCCAGAACAGGCCGATCAGGATCCTGGTCAGGGGGCCGCGCGGCCGGCGCGGATCAGTCCGGCGGCGGGGAGCCCGCAACTCTCCCGGACGCCGCCGCCCTGGCCGGGGCCGCCCGACACTGTCCCAGACCGCCGGGCCGGGCAGGTCCAGGTCCAGAGCCGGGTCCAGGGTGGGATCGCTTTGTTTTTCAGCCATGGCGTTAGGGCCGTCAATACTTGTTGATGGCTGTAAAGTCGAGGTCGTTGACGGCCTGGGTCAGGGCTTCGCTCAGCACCTTGTCGCCGCCCATGCTGCCCAGGAGCTTGAGACGGTTGGAAGTGACGTGGGCCTCGGAAGTGGTCACGGCCGAGGCGTCGCGATAGATCTTGGCGGTCAGGCCCACCTTGGCCATGAGGTCGCCCGCGGACACATCAAGGCTGAAGGTCCGGATGTCGATCTCCACCGTAAGCTGGGCCGCGGGCCGCTGGGCAGTGACGATGACGCCCCGGGCGGTCAGCCGCCGGCTGACCGCCTCCCTCACCGCGAGCGTAGTGGGCAGGTTGGTCATGGTCACTTCGGAACCGTCGGGTATCTTGATTTTCAGGTCGAAGCGGTCGGCCTGGAGTTCCGGGAACAGGCCCTGGTCGCGGGCGGCCGGACCCACCAGGTCCTGGATGGAGCGGTGGTCGTTGACCACCAGGAAGACGGTATAATCCTTGAGGGCGGCGGCCGGATTGATGGTATAGACGACCTGCATGGATTTAGCCCCCAGGCAGGCGGACATAAACGCCAGGGCCAGGAAGAGGGCCGCTCCCGTAAGAGAGTTTCTCACTTTTCACCTCCTGCCGAAAAATAAAACAAAATGGCCGCGGCCATGATGACGTGATCCACGGTCCCGGCCAGCACCAGGCGGCGCAGGGCCGCGGCCGGGACCAGGACCAGGTCCAGGTCTTCGTTCTCGTCGAACTCGGTGGGGCCGACCTGGCGGGCGTTGTCGGCCGCAAATACGTAAGCCGTGTTGTTCTGAATGGCCGGGTTGGGGCGGAAGGCGGCCACCTGGCGGAAATTGTCGGCCGCGTAGCCGGTCTCCTCCCTCAGTTCCCGCCGGCCGGCCTCTTCAGGGGTCTGGCCGGGCTCGACGACCCCGCCGGGCAGTTCCAGGCTGACCTGGCGCGTGCCGTGGCGGAACTGGCGGACCAGGAGGACCCGGCGGTCCGGGGTAAAGGCCAGCACCTGCACCCAGTCGGGACAATCCAGAATGGTGAAGGGCTTGTCCCGGCCGTCCTTGGGCGAATTGAAAAAATGCCGGCGCACCTCGAACACGGGCGTCTTGAGCAGGCTCTCCTGGGCCTTAAGCGGCCAGTTGGTCAAATTCCGGGTCATGCGGCCACCACCACCCGCTTGTAGCGCTTCTTGCCGGCCCGGAGAACGACCTCGCCCGCGGCCAGCCAGGCGGATTCCCGGACCGGGCGGTTTTCCTCGTCCGGACCGGCCGGGGTATCATCGAGGTAGGCCCCGCCCTGGCGGATGAGGCGGCGGGCCTCGCTCTTGCTGGCGGCCAGCCCGGCCAGGACGAAGAGTTCGGCCAGGGTGGCCCCTTCCAGGTCCGAGGCTTTCAGCCTGACCGTGGGCAGATCGGCCGCGGCCTCGGATGTGACCAGACCGGCCACGGCCGAACTGGTCTCCACCTCGCCGGCCGGGTCGGCCGCGCCAAAGGCCCGGATTGAGGCCTGGAAGGCCCGGGCCGCGTCAATGGGGGAATGACAGAGGGCCGTGACCTCGTAGGCCAGGATCTCCTTGGCCCGGTTGAGGAGGCGGTCGGGCAGGGCCGCCAGGCGGGCCGTCTCGGCCAGGGGCAGAAAGGTGAAGAGGTTCAGTAAGCTGTGGACCTGCTGGTCCTCGACATTGCGCCAGAACTGGTAGAAGTCGTAAACCGGGGTCTTGGCCTTATCCAGCCACACGGCCCCGGCGTTGGTCTTGCCGAACTTGGCCCCGGTCTTGGGGTCCAGAAGCAGGGGGATGGTGGCCCCGTAGGCCTCGGCCCCGGCCTCCCTGCGGATGAGTTCCACCCCGGCCACGATGTTGCCCCACTGGTCCTGGCCGCCCATCTGGAGCTTGTTGCCCTGGCGGGTGTGTAAAACCAGGAAATCATAGGCCTGCACGACCATGTAGTTGAATTCCAGGAAGGTCAGGCCCTGTTCCAGGCGCTGGCGGTAGCATTCGGCCGCCAGCATGCGGTTTACGGAAAAGTGGCGGCCGATATCCCTGAGGAACTCCAGGTAATTGAGACCCATCAGCCAGTCGCTGTTGTCGAGCATGAGGGCCCGGCCGCCCTCGAACAGGCTGATGAACCTGGCGGCCTGGGGCCGGACGCCCTCCATGTTCCGCAGGATGTCCTCCCTGGTCAGGAGCCGGCGGGAGTCGGCGCGGCCGCTGGGGTCGCCGATCATGGACGTGCCGGCGCCCATGAGGGTGATGGGCCGGTGCCCGGTGCGATCCAGCCAGCTCAGGGCCATCAGGGGCAGAAGATGCCCCACGTGGAGGGAATCGGCGGTGATGTCAAAGCCGATATAGGCCGTGACCTCCTCCTGGTCGAAGAGCCGGGTGAGGCCGGCCTCGTCCGTGCACTGATAAATAAAGCCGCGTTCGGCCAGAATTTTGTAGGCGTTAAGTTTTTCCATGCTGTCATTCTAGCATAAAACGGGCCTGACCAAAAGAGCCGCCGCCGGCGCCTTGTCAAAAACGGACCGCCCTGCTATACTGCCAGATTGTCCGTTGATGTTCAACCAGAAGGCCGGCCGCGGGTGCGCGGCGGGAGATGACATATGAGCGAAAACTTATTAAATGAATTCATCTTCGACGCCCGGGATCATCTGGGCACGGCCGGAGCCCGGCTTCTGGACCTGGAAAAAAACCCCGGCGCACTTGATTCCCTGAACGCCCTCATGGGCACCCTTCACACCCTCAAGGGCAACAGCGGCTTTTTGGACCTCCAGAATCTCTACAAACTCATGCACCACGCCGAAAGCCTCTTGCAGACCATAAGGGAAAAGCAGGTGGACTGCCCTCCGCCGGTGATCGACCTTCTCCTCCAGGTGCTGGACACGGCCGAAGCCATTTTGAACCACCTGGCCGAAGGCGGCCAGGACACCGTGGACTGGCTGGAGGCCCTCAACCAGGCCCTGAGCGAAGCCGAGGACCGCCTGGAAGACGACCTGGCCCAAAAGCCCGGCCTGGTCGAGGCCGACGATGAGGATTACAGCCAGATCTCAGAGGCGGCCAGGCCGGCGGACTCCCATGCGGATTCCCATGCGGACTCGAGCCTCAACCTGGAAATCACCCCGGGAGCCCCCTCCCTGGTCGCCCTGGCCGACGGCGACCTGGACCAGGCGGGCGACCATTTCCCGGCCCGGGTCGAAGCCCTGTTCAAGGCCGGCGGGAGCGGCCTGGTGGTGGACCTCAAGGGCCTGACCAGCCTAACCGGCCAGGAAGTGAAACTTCTCCTGGCCGCCAGCCTGAAAAGACCTGACCGGACGGCCTTTCTGGTGGACCAGGCCGAACAGCCGGACCTCCACCGCCTCTTCCAGGTCCTGGACCCGGACCAGAGGCTGAACCTCTTTGCCGACCAGGCCTCGGCCCTGGCCCACTTCGGCCTCGCCTGACCTAGCCGCCTGACATGACGACCTGACATGGCCGAACCACCATTTGAAGCGGCCACCGCCCGCGACCGCCGCCTGATCCTCATCGCCTCGATCTCGAACAGTCTTCTGGGCAACGTGGGTTTCACCGGCCTCAACGTGGGCCTGCCGGGCATTGAGCGGGAACTGGGACTTTCAGCGGTCATGCTGGGCTGGATCCCCTTAAGCCTCTTTTTGCCCATGGCGGCCGTCTCCGCCCCCGGAGCCCGCCTGGCCGACCTCCTGGGCCGCCGCCGGACCACCCTGGCCGCCCTGACCGCCGCCATTTCCGGTTTTGTCATCTGCGCCCTGGCGGGCGGGGCCGGGACCCTCCTGGCCGGCCGGGCCGTGTCCGGCCTGGGCTTGGCCCTGACCTTCACCAACCTCATGGCCATGGTCACCTCGGTCCATCCGCCCCAAAAACGGGGCCAGGTGCTGGGCTACACCATTTCCGCGGTCTATATCGGCCTCAGCCTGGGACCGGCCGTCTGCGGCTGGCTGGTGGGCTGGCTCGGCTGGCGGTCCATATTCTGGGTCAGCGCCTTCGGTTTTCTGCCCTCCCTGATCCTGGTTTTTATGGTCAGGCTGGAGCAGCGCCCGGCCCGGGGCGAGGCCTTCGACGGGCCCGGAGCGGCCCTGTGGGCCGCGGCCGTCCTGGTCCTCTTCTGGGGTTTTTCAGCCATCACCCGGCCGGCCGGGCCCGTCGCCGTGGTCCTGGGCCTTTCTCTGGGCTATGCTTATGTCCGCCACAGTCTCAAGCTCGCCCAGCCCATTCTGGATGTGCGGCTCTTCACCCGGAGCCGGCGCTTCGCCTTTTCCTCCCTGGCCGCCTTCATCAGTTACAGCGCTTCCACCGGCCTGGGACTGGTCTTAAGCCTGTACCTGCAATACAATAAGGGGCTGTCCGCGGCCCAGGCCGGTCTCCTGCTCATGGCCCAGCCGGTCTGCCAGGCCCTGGTGACCCCTTTTGCCGGCCGCCTGTCCGACCGCCTGGACCCCGGGGTCCTAGCCTCGGCCGGCATGGCCTTACTGGGGGCGGCCATCGCCGCCCTGGCCCTGGTCCTGACCCCGGCCACCTCCACCCCGGTCTTCCTGGGCCTTCTGGTCTCTCTGGGCCTGGGTTTCGCCGCCTTCAGCGCCCCCAATACCAACGCCATCATCGGCTCGGCCCCGCCGGACAAAGTCGGCCAAGCCTCCGGGACCATCACCGCCACCCGCCTCTGCGGCCAGACCTTCAGCCTGGCCCTGACCACCCTGATCTTCAGCCTGGTCATCGGCCCCGGCCGGATAACCCCCGACCGCTACCCGGACTTCATGAGGGCCGCCACGGTCTGTTTCGCCGTCTTCGCCCCCCTGTGCCTGGCCGGAGTCGCCGCCTCCCTGGCCCGCGGACGCCCCCGGACATGACCCGCCTGTTGTTCCTGGGCGACATCTTCGGCCGTCCCGGCCGCCGGGCGGTCCGGGATCTTTTGCCGGGCCTGGTGGGCCGGGAGGAGGTGGACCTGGCCCTGGCCAATGCGGAAAACGCCTCCGGCGGCCTGGGTCTCAAGCCGGAGGAGGCCCGGGAACTCCTGGACTTAGGCCTGGCCGTGCTGACCGGCGGCAACCACACCTTCCGCTTCCCGGAGCTTACGGAAACCCTGGACCGGGACCCCCGGGTGCTGCGCCCGGCCAACTATCCCGAGCCCTGCCCGGGCCGGGGCTGGACCCTGGCGGAAACCCCCGGCGGGGTCCGGGTGGGCGTGGCCAACCTCATGGGCCGAGTCTTCATGAACCAGGCCCTGGACTGCCCCTTCCGCAAGGCGGACCAGGTCCTCACGGAAATGCGGGCGGCCGGGGCCCTTATCACCCTCATCGACTTCCACGCCGAGACCACCAGTGAAAAAAGAGCCCTGGCCGTCCACCTCGACGGCCGGGCCGGGGCCTTGCTGGGTACCCACACCCACGTGCCCACGGCCGACGCCCGTCTCCTGCCCGGGGGGCTGGCCTACATGACCGACGTGGGCCTGTGCGGCCCCCATGATTCCATCATCGGCATGAGCCGGGAAAGCGTCCTGCCCGCCTTCCTCACCGGCCGGCCCCGGCGCTTCGAGCCGGCCGCCCGGGGTGTGCGCCTTAACGGGGTCATCCTCGATTTTGACTCCTCGGGCCGGGCCGCGGCCATCCGGCCGGTGGACCTGGAAACAGGGCGCTGACCCCCGACCGGCAAATTTTTGCCCTGACAAACTATTTTTTTACCAGCCCGCCGGTTTTTATGATAAACTGGATCGTACTTTGTGTTATCCGGGTCCATTCCCGGCGCTTCAAATTCCGGCGGGCGATTTAATTATGGCCAAAAACACTACGGACTTCAGCTTTCCCTGGCTTGACACCCTCCGGGAGACGGAAGATCTCTCCAGTGATAAATTGTCCCAGTCCTACAGGGTGCTCAAAAAACTCCTGCCCTTTATGGCCAAGCGGGGCATTCCCGTAACTCCGAAGAATTTCCGCCTTTTTTACGACTACCTCGTCTTCGCCAACCCGGAGATCAATAAAACCCTGAACGAATTCCTGGACAAGGACATCAGGTTCACCGACCAGGTATCCAGCAACCTCTACGCCCTTTTCTATGCCGAAGAGGGCGCGGCCCTGGCCTTGCAGGCCCACTCCTTGAGCAAGGCCGCCAAGACCTTCATCAAGGTTTCCGACAACATGTCCGAGAGCCTCAGGAGCGCCAGGGTCCAGCACGACCACTTCCACGAAGTGCTGACCAACACCAGCCGGCAAGTGGCCGACATCGCCCCCGAAGGCGAAGGCGAAATCCAGACCTTTCTGAAAGATCTCCTGTCCGAAACCGAACAGACCCTGACCGCCACCGACGCCTTGTCCAGCCGCCTCAAGGAGGCCAATGAGGTCATCACCACCCTCAAGGTGGACTTGAAAACCCAGACCGAGCTGACCAAGATAGACGAACTGACCCAGCTCAGCAACCGCCGCCACCTCAACCAGGAAGGCCCCCCCCTCGTTCTGGAAGCCCGGGAAACCGGGCGGCCCGTATCGGCCATCATTTTCGATATCGACCTGTTCAAAAATGTCAACGACGCCTGGGGCCACGCCAACGGCGACAAGGTGCTGACGATTTGCGCCGGCATCATCAAAAACGCGGCCCGCAGAACCGACCTGGCCGTGCGCCTGGGCGGCGAGGAATTTCTCCTATTGTGCTCCAACCTGGACCTGCCCACGGCCGCCAGGGTGGCCGAACGGGTGCGGCAGAGCATCGCCTCCACCAAGATCGACCTCAAGACCAGATCCATCGGCGTGACCGTGAGCGGGGGTGTGGCCACCTATATCCGCGGGGAGGAACTGTACGCCCTCATCGCCCGGGCCGATGCCGCCCTCTACCAGGCCAAGACCAGCGGCCGCAACCGCATCTGCCTCGCGGAAACGATCCCCCTCGGCGGGGCGGAGGCTGTCCAGGCTGTCCAGGAAGGCGCCCCGGAGGATGAATCATACGAGGTGGACGAACTGGATAAGTGAACGAACGCCGGCCGGGGTTTGACAAAGGGGCCTGGTTGTGGTTATAATTCCCTTTCCGAATCAAAATAAAGCCGCTAATAACGGCTTTTGATTTTGATGAGATTAGGCAGTGCGAACAGGCGGACGTAAAAGCGGAGCGCCCTGTCTGCGGGCGGCCTTGATTTTACTTCTGGGCCTGGCCGGCCTGGCCGGGCGGCCTGTGGATTGCCTGGTGGTGCGGAACGAAGAAGGGACGGAGCTTTTCCGGGCCGTTCTGCCCCTGGGCCGGGAGTATGCGACCCGTTACATCCACTCCGTCCAGAAGACGCCCGTGGAAGATTATTACCAGATAATCCGGGGCCGGATATGGTCAGTCAGGGAACGGGCGCAGTCGCACAACGCCGGGCTGCCCTTCGCCGCGCCGGAGGGCGGGCGTTTTATCCTGGACCCGCCCTGGATGACAGTCGAAGGCGGCCGGCAAAACTGGCCGGTCATCCACCTGAGGGTGGGCGACGCCGGGCTGGGCCGCAACGAATTTCGCAACGGTTCCTGGCGGCCCCTGTATTCCGAGTTCCCCGGACGGCGCCTGTCATTTTGGCCTGATAAAACGACCCTCTGGCAGCAATAAAATTTGGTGAATGTGGAAATGACCTCACAAACTTCCCCCCATGAAACAGGCCCCAATGAGGCGGGGGAAAGCAACCTGGACCTGGACGAGGTTCTGCGCAAGTACGACACCGAGTCGCGCTTCCGCCTCCTGACCGGCTGGCAGGGCCGGCTGGTGACTTTGCTGGCCGTGGGCATGTCCTGTTTCCACCTCTACACTTCCGGCTTCGGACAGCTTCAGGCCCAGACCCAGGGCGCGGTGCACCTGGCCTTCGCCCTGGCCCTGACCATACTGCTTTTCCCGCCCTACAAGGGAGAAGGCCAAAAAAAGTCCGTACCCTGGTATGATTTCATCCTCCTCGGACTGGCCGCCTGCGCCTGCCTGTATCTGGTGTTCAATTTCCTGGCCATCGCCCAGCGTTCCGGCCGGCCCATCACCATAGACCTGGTCATGGGCTTTCTGCTCATAATCATGATCCTGGAGGCCACGAGGCGCATATCCAACCCGGTGCTTTCGTGCCTGGCCATAGCCGCGCTGCTTTACTGCCTTTTCGGACGGAGCATGCCCGAGATGTTCCGGCACGGCGGTTTCAGCCTGAGCCGGATAACCAACCACATGTATCTCGGCACCGAGGGCATATTCGGCACCCCCCTGGAGGTTTCCTCCACCTACGTGTTCATGTTCATCCTGTTCGGCGCGGTCCTGGAGCGCACCGGCATAGGCCGTTTCATCATCGATCTGTCCCTGGCCCTGGCCGGCTGGTCCTCGGGCGGTCCGGCCAAGGTGGCGGTGGTGGCCTCCGGCCTGATGGGCACGGTTTCCGGCTCCTCCGTGGCCAATGTCTGCACCACCGGCATGTTCACCATACCCCTGATGAAGAGCGTGGGCTACCGGGGCGCTTTTGCCGGCGCGGTGGAAGCCGTGGCTTCCACGGGCGGACAGATCATGCCCCCGGTCATGGGCGCGGTGGCTTTCATCATGGCCCAGATGCTGGGGCGTCCCTACCTGGAAGTGGCGGTGGCGGCCGTTATTCCCGCCCTGCTCTATTACGCGGCGGTCATGGTCCAGGTGCATTTTGAAGCCCGGCGCCTGGGCCTTAAGGGCCTGCCCCGGGAAAGGCTGCCGAACGTCTGGAAGCTGCTGAGAACCAAGGGGTTCCTGCTCCTGCCGCTCGCCTCGATCATCTACTTCCTGCTCTCCGGAAACACGCCCCTTAAAGCCGCCTTTTACGGGATCCTGGTGTGCATCCCCCTATCCTGGCTGAACCGGGAGACCCGGCTGACCCCCAAAAAACTGATGGATGCCTTCGAGGCCGGGGCCCGCTCTTCCCTGAGTGTGGCCTGCGCCTGCGCCTGCGTGGGCATGATCGTGGGCACGGGCACCCTCACGGGCTTGGCCCTGCGCGTGGCCGGCGGCATAGTCGATCTGGCCGGCGGCCTGCTCCTGCCCACGCTGCTCCTGACCATGTGCGCCAGCATCCTTTTGGGCACCGGGCTGCCCACCACGGCCAACTTCATAGTCACCAGCACCATGGTCGCCCCGGCCCTCTTCAAGCTGGGGGTCTCGCCCCTGGCCGCCTACATGTTCGTATTCTACTTCGGAATAGCCGCGGACCTGACCCCGCCCGTGGCCCTGGCCGCCTACGCCGGGGCCGGTATTGCCGGCGCTGATCCCATGCGGACCGGAATCAAGGCTTTCAGATTGGCCTTGGCCGGATTCCTGGTGCCGTACATCTATGTTTACCACCCGATCCTGCTTTTCGACGGGCATTTCACCCTGGAACTGTTCCAATCCGTGTTTTCAGCCCTCTTGGGCGTCTTTCTCCTGTCCATGACCACCATAGGCTTTTACAAGTCGCCGGTGCACTGGCTGTTGCGCCTTCTGGCCCTGGCCGGCGCTCTCAGCCTGCTCACCCCCGGCACAAAATCGGACCTGTTCGGATTGGCCTGCCTGGCCTTCATCCATTTTTTCCAGACGGCCAAGGCCAAATACCAAGAGTACAAAACCACTCATTCAACCTCAACCCCCTAAGGAGGACCTCAGACATGAAACTAAAAAAAGCGTTTATCCCGGTTCTGGTATTGGGTATTCTCGGACTGGCGCCCGCCCTCTCGGCCGAAGAATTCATCTCCATAGCCACGGGCGGCACGGCTGGCACTTACTACCCCATAGGCGGGGCCATAGCCAAGGCGGTCAGCGACCACAGCGAGATCCGGGCCACGGCGGAAACCGGCAACGCCTCGGTGGCCAACATCAACCTGGTCAGCAATGCCGAAATAGCCATAGCCTTCGCCCAGAACGACACCTGCTACTGGGCCTTCAACGGCCAGCACATGTTCAAAGAACCCCTGAAGAACCTGCGCGTGGTGACCGCCCTTTACCCGGAACACGTTCAGCTTATCGCGACCAAGGAATCGAATGTCAAGACCCTGACCGACCTTAAGGGCAAAAGAGTCGGCGTAGGCGCTCCCGGCTCCGGCGTGGAAGCGGACGTGCAGGCCCTTTTCCAGGTGGCCGGCCTGAAATACGGGGATATGAAAGTGGATTTTCTGGATTTCGGGGCCACCACCAACCGCTTCAAGGACAACCAGATCGACGCCGGCTTTGTCGTGGCCGGCTATCCCACGGCCTCAATCATGGACCTGGCCAACACCAAGGACGTTGCCCTGGTGAGCTTTGATGAAAAGCTCATGGCCGACTTGGTGAAAGCCCATCCCTATTTCGTGCCGGACAAGATCCCGGGCGGTACTTACAAGGGCATGGACGCGGATACCCCCACCCCGGCCGTGATGGCTCTTCTCGTCACCCATGACCAGGTGGCGGAAGACGTGATCTACAAATTCACCAAGGCCTTGTTTGAAAACCTGGACACCGTGCACGCCTCGCACGCCAAGGCCAGGGAAATCACCCTGGAGGCCGCCCTGACCGGCCTGACCGCGCCCCTCCACCCGGGAGCGGCCAAGTATTATAAGGAAAAGGGCCTTACACTGCCTGAATAAGACGGAGAGCCTCAAGCGAATAAAAGGTCCGGCAGAGCCGGGCCTTTTATTCGCTGGCTCCAATGGCGACCCTTCTCTCAGCCCTGGCCTACCTGGCCCTGGTTCTGCTCCTGGCCGGGGGGCCGGATATATTCAAATCCCTCTGGGGCCGCCCGAAGCTGGCCATAGGCTTGGCCGGCCCGCTGGCCGGTTTTTTGTTTCTGCCCAACGGCGGCCTGCCGCCTTTTCTGGATTTCGCCTGGTCCGGGCCGGCCTTCTGGCTGGGCCTCTCCCTGGGGCCGCTGGGCCGGATGGCGTGCGGCCTTCGGCGAAGACGGTCCTTGGAAACCCTGCTCCAACTCTTTATTCTGATCCTGGCCTGGCTTTTTTTGTGCTATTACGCGCTCAAACGCGGTCTGCCCGGAGACCTGCCCGGTTTTAGCGTTTTCGCAGCCACCCCGCTTCTGACCCAGGCCGGCCCGGCGACCGGCCCGGGCCTCATCTGCCTCTTCCTAGCCTTAGGCCCTTTCGCGGCCCGCCGGGAAGCCGACAGGTCCGACCCGGCCCTGATCATGACCAGGTTGGCCATAAGCGCTTTTTTGATTTCTGTTTTTTTCCCTTTCGGCCTGCCTGGTGTTTTCGGCTGGCTTTTAGGCCTGGATTTTTTCCTGTTCTGGGGCCAGGTCGTGCTGTTGAACCGGGTCATCGCCCCCCGCCTGGACGCGGCCAGCCGGACAAGGGCCGGCCGGACGGCCCTCGGCATTTTGGCCGCGGCCGGCCTTTGGCTTATTATGGCCGAAATATTTTAAGCCGCCTGGCGCAGGTCCAACAAGTATGGAATTGAAAAAGGTGACTATTTTAAAGACCACTCTAAATCCCTGTTCAAGGGATTGAATTTATAGTAAAATAATAAATTCGGCGGAAGATGGTCACGGATTGAAGGAATTTGACTGCTTATGGTGAAAATTTTGTTCACGCATGTAAAAAATTTGAGGACGGATCGCTTGCTGTTCGCGGCGATTGTTTTAATTTGCGCCATCTGCATCACCGCCTTTTTAAATTTCTATTTTAAGGCTTACGGGCAGCCGTATCTGATGGATGAAGTCATTAATCTATCCGAAGGTTGGCGATACGGGACGGATCGGACGGGCCTAAGCAACCTCGACACCCTGCGCACAGGCCCCAGGCTGCAAGGCGGGGAAAAAATGACGTTGTACAGGACGCTTGATGTTACGATGAAAGACGCCGCCATCCTAATCCGCGCCAACCATCAGACCGTCAATGTGTATCTGGACGATGCTCCGTTGTATATCGACAGAGAATTGCCCCCCCGCCAAAACCCCGGCATGGCGCTACATTTCATTTTGCTGCCGGAGGACTATTCCGGCAAGACGCTGAAAATCGAACTGACCTCGCCCTACGACCTTTACGCCGGACGGACAAGCCCCATTTTCTTGGGAACCATCTCGTCATTGAAAGCGTTTACTCTCTCCGTTTCCATGCGTTCGGTCGTCGTGATGGGCATGTGCCTGCTGATCGGCATATTAATCATCGCGCTTACGTTCATGCAGGCGCTGAACGGCTTCGTGCGGCCGCAAAACCTGGCGATTGGAGTGTTCGCAGTGGTTTGGGCGTGTTATTATGTATGCACCGAATATATAGTGTTCCAATTCTTTTCACCGTATTGGATGTCAGTTCTAAGTTTGGGGTTATACTTTTCGTTTCAGGTTCCGTTGACGCTATATTTTTATTTTTCCTTTGAACATTATAAGAAATGGATGTTACCCGCCGTATTGTTGCACAGCATTTTCGCGGCCGCGGCGATATTGTTGCAATTTTTCGAAATCGTTGATTTGCCCCTGCTTATAAACGTCAACAATGTATTTCTGTCCGGACTTATTTACACCGTCGTTCTGGCGGTTCTGGAAGCGTTGAAAAACAACCGGATGATGATGCTGGCCTCACCTTTTCTTGCCATCGCGTATGTTTCCATGCTGTACAATTTCGCCGTATTCTACGGCCGCAGCGGTGTCGTACCTTACACATACAGGGACACCTATTTTCTGTTTATGCTGTGCGTGCTGATTCGTGACGCTTGGTTGTTTTTTAAAGATATGTTAGACAAGGTGAATTATGACGCGCTCACCGGTGTTTACAACAGGCGGTATTTAGATGAAAGTTTGAAACGGATTATAAGTTTGCTGTCCCGCTCAGGAAGCAAGTTAAGCGTACTGATGATCGACGTTGATTTTTTTAAAAAGTATAACGACACATACGGACACCTCAAGGGTGACGAATGCCTTAGAGTAGTTGCGAACACTCTTAACAAGAGCATAATGAGGATTGATGATTTTGTTGCGAGGTATGGAGGCGAAGAATTTGCTGTTGTGCTTCCTAATACTGATGTAAACGGAGCGCGCATTCTAGCGGACAGAATACTTGAATACATGAAAGCGTGCGACATGCCACACGCAAAAAACGAAGCCGCCAGCTGCGTGACAGTTTCTATCGGAGCCACAACGGGCTATGTGACTTACGCGCAAGTCAATGAAGATTATATTAAACGGGCCGACGAGGCGTTGTATATGTCGAAGCAAAACGGACGCAATAGATACACATTTTTGGATCTGGAGGATTTTTACAAACAAGGCTGAGTGCGGAAGCCGGAATCCATCCAAATTTCTTTCACCTGAATTTGTTATTGAAAGGCCCGGTCGTTGGGGCTGGCGAAAAGCTGCTTGGTGACGTCGGGCATCTCGAACTCGAGGTTCACGTTATTGGGCGGGATCGGGTTCATGAACCATTTGTTATAGGACTTCAGGCCCACGCCGGAACCCTGGGCATGGCTGACGACCTCGTCCATCAGCTTCTTGAGCTTGACGTCACCCTTGCGGAGCATGCAGCCGTAGGCTTCATAGCTCTGGGGGGTGCCGGCTATGACCCAGTCCCTGGGGTTTCGGGTCTTGGACCGCACCCCGGTCAGAACGGCGTCGTCGTTGAAAAAAGCCGCCGCCCGGCCCGATTCCACCAATTGGAAGGAATCCTCGTGGTCATCGGTTCTGATTATTTCCAGGTTCAGGTTGCCGGTTTCGTTCATCTTCAAAAGCATCTTTTCCGAAGTGGTGCCGCTGGTGACGGCCACGGCCTTGCCCCGGAGATCATCAAAGTCGCTGATGCCGGAATCCTTGCCGGTCAGAAAGCGGGTGCTGACAATGAAGATGGTGTTGGAAAAAGCCACCTGTTTCTGCCGTTCCAGGGTGTTGGTGGTGGAGCCGCACTCGAAGTCATAGGTGCCGTTCTGCAAAAGGGGGATGCGGTTCTGGGAGGTTATGGGCACCAGCTTGATTGCCAGGTCGGGCTGTTTGAGTTCTTTTTTGATGGCCGCCACGACGAGGTTGGAATAATCCTGGGCATAGCCGACCACCTTGCCGGCATTGTCGTAATAAGAAAAAGGCACCGATGATTCCCGGTGCCCCACTATTATCTGCCTGTCCTGCCTGATCCGGGCCAGGGTATCGGTCAGATCCTGGGCCAGGGCCACGCCGCCGCCGACGGCCAGGGCCACGCCGCCGAAAAACAGAAAAAACTTCCAAAGTGTTTTTTTCATATACCTAACTCTCCGGGTCACCGGGTCGCCCTATCTATGTTTTTTTCACATTAATGACATTAAGCCTGGCCCTTGTCAAGGTCTTTCACAACAAAACCCAGAGCCCGGCCAGGATAAGGCCGCAGCCCAGAAATGTTTTCAGGCCCACCGGTTCACCCAGGAAGACGGCGGCCAGGATGATGGTCAGCACCACGCTGAGCTTGTCCACCGGGGCCACCTTGGAGACCGGGCCCTCTTTGAGGGCCTGGAAATAAAAGAGCCAGGAAAACCCGGTCGCCAGGCCGGACAGGACCAGAAAAACCAGGGGCCGGCGATCCAAGAAGGGCAGTTCCCGCTGGGCGCCGCTCAAAAAAACCACCAGCCAGGCCAGGCCGAGGGCCGCCGTGGTCCGGACAGCCAGGGCCAGGTTGGCATTGACCCCGCCGAGGGCCGCCTTGGCCAGAACCGCGGTCAGGGCCGCGAACAGGGCCGCCAGACACGCGTAAAACAACCACATGGCCGCCTCCCTTTTGGTATCAGCGCCAGGTATTCAGGACCGTCCTGGCTATTGTAGCCAGATGGACCTCCCGGGCCCCGGCGGCCAGAAGGGTCCGGGCCGCTTCGGCCCCGGTGGCCCCGGTGGTGACGACGTCGTCGAACAAGAGTACCCGGGCTCCCCGGAGCGTGCCGGGGGCCGGGACCCGGAATGAGCCCCGGATGGCCCGCTGGCGCTCCCGGCGGGTGAGGACGGCCTGGGGCAGTTCGGCCTCCACCGGCCGGCTCAGGAGCCGAGGCTCCAGGGGCCGGCCGGGGAAGGCGGCCCGGGCCAGCACCAAGGCCTGGTTGAAGCCCCGCTCGGCCAAGCGCCGGGGGGACAGGGGCAGGGGCACGATCACATCCCAGGCCGGAAGTTCGGGGAGGGCGGCCGCCAGATCGGCCAGGACCCGGGTCTGGGTCATATCCCCGTGATATTTCAAGAGGCTGATGGAACGGGCCGCCGCCCCCTGGTAAACGACCACGGCCCGGGCTGTCCGAAAGGGGGGCGGGTCGGTCTGGCAGTCACCGCAGAGATGGCCGGCCGAATGATAAAAAGGGCGCCCGCAGACCGGGCAGAGGGCGGCGGGCAGAAGCTCCACCGTGTCCAGGCAGGGGGGGCAGAAACGGGACCGCCAGCCCGCACCCTCCGGGGCCAGGGGCAGGGCCCTGGGGCAGACGGCGCAGACCGGCGGCCAAAAAAGGTCGGCCAGAATGGACAGGAGGGCGCTGCCCCGGCCCGGGCTCATAGGGCCCCGGCCCCGGCGGCCTTGAACTCCGCCCAGGTCAGATCAGCCGCGAGGCCCGGACAGGCGCGGCCGGCTTCCAGGAAGGCGCTTTCCCGGGCCATCAGGGGAGGCAGGAAGGGCCAGAGACGGCAGACCGCCGGCTTGACGGGATGGATGAGGCAGAGGCCGCCAACTTGGCGGAAAAGGCAGTAACCCTCCTCGTCCAGGCCTATATCCCAGGGCGGCGCCCCCGGCTCCAGGTAGAGACGGCGAAAGACGGCCTCGCCCAGACCCAGGAAGGCCGCGGCGTCCCGGGCTTCGGCCTCGTCCAGGCGCACCCCCCCCCACCCCTGGCAACAGTCGCCGCAGCGACGGCACTCAAAGGCTTTAAACAATACGTTGGTTGTTGGCAAAGGAAGGCTGGCCGGTGGTCTCCAGGACGCTGTTCCACAAGACCCCGGTCGGATCGACTTTCTTGCGCTCCCGGATGACCAGGGCGATGGGCACATGAACGAAATGGTCGTTCCACAGGCCGATCAAAAGGTCGGTCTTGCCGGCCATGGCCGCGTGGGCCGCCTTCTGGCCCAGGTAGCTGCAATACACCCGGTCACTGGCGTTGGCCGGGGCGCTGCGGATGATGTAGCTGGGGTCGATGAGTTTGAGGTTTAGTTCCAGGTTCTTGGCCTTGAAGTGGGCCTTGATGGCTTCGGCCAGGAAGGTGCCGATGTCCTTGTGAAGGACATTGCCGGAGGCGTCGCGGCTTTCACTGGCGTCCTTAAAGAATTTCTGCCCGGCCCCTTCGGCCACGACGATGACGGCGTGGCCCCGGGAGGTGAGGCGTTTTTCCAGGTGGTTCAGAAGGCCGCCGGGGCCGTCGAGATCGAAGTCTATTTCAGGTATGAGCACATAGTTGGCCTCGCTCTGGGCCAGGGAGGCCGTGGCGGCGATGAAACCGGAATCGCGGCCCATGAGCTTGACCAGCCCCAACCCGTGGGGGGCGCCGTTGGCCTCGGTGTGGGCGCTGCGGATGACGTCCGAGGCTATGGCCACCGCGGTCTCGAAACCGAAGGAACGGGACACCTGGCTGATGTCGTTGTCGATGGTCTTGGGCACGCCCACCACCCCGATCTTAAGGCCCCGGGACTTGATCTCTTTGGCAATGGCGTGGGCCCCCTTCAAGGTGCCGTCGCCGCCGATGCAGAAGAGGATGTTGAGGTTGAGCCGCTCCAGCGAATCCACCATTTCCTCGGGGCTCTGCCCTCCCCGGGAAGAGCCCAGGATGGTGCCGCCGAATTCGTGGATATGGGATACATTGTCAGCGTTCAGGGGCACCAGCTCATGGCCGCATTCGGGATTGAGGCCCTGATAGCCGTATTTGACCCCCATGATGTTGACGACTCCGTAGCGATAATGGAGGGTCATCACCAGGGAGCGGATAACGTCGTTCAAGCCCGGGCAGAGGCCGCCGGCGGTCAGAATGGCCGCCCGGACCTTGGAGGGGTCGAAATAGATCTGGCGCCGCGCCCCGGCCTCCTCGAGGCTGTCCAGGGGCTGGCCCTGGCCGATGGCCTGCCAGGCTTCGGGCCCTATATCCACCAATACACGGCAGTTGTCGTCGGTGAAAGAGTCCCAGGAGACCGATTCGTTGGGCCCGGTGGCCCCGTAGCCTAAGAGCGGAGAGTTGATCTTGGCCGGCCCCAGGGTCTCCACGGCCAGTTCTTCCCGGACAGGCATGAGGGGCACAGGTTTCTTGTTTTTGCTTTCCCTGACCATTATGCGACTCCTTGCCGGGCTGATTACAGGTAATCTTTGATGTTGACTTCCGTTTTGAGGGCGTCATCCAGAAGGTAGCTGAGGAAGGCGGTGAAGGTCAGGCCGAAGGCCCGGGCCATTTTCGGGACCAGGCTCCCGGAAGTCAGGCCGGGCAGGGTGTTGGTCTCCAGAAGATAGGGCTGGCCTTCATAGAAAATGAAATCCGACCGGGACAGGGACCGGCAGCCCAGGGCCCTGTGGGCGTTGGCCGCCAGACGCTGGATCTCGGAGGTGATTTCCGGGGAAACGCGGGCCGGGCAGATTTCCTCGCTCTGGCCGGGTTCGTATTTGGCCGAATAGTCGAAAAACGTGTGGCCGGGGGCGGGGATGATCTCAATGGGCGGCAAGGCCGTGATGCGGAACCCGGCGCCCACCACGCCGCAGGTGAATTCCGGGCCCGACAGATATTTTTCCAGCATGGCCGCGCCGCCCAGCTCGAATACCGCGGTCAGAGCCGCGTCCAGTTCCGCTCCGGTCCGGACAATGGCCAGCCCCACCGAGGAGCCCAGGCGCACGGGCTTGACCACCAGGGGGCAGCCCAGGGTGTGGAAGGCCACCCGGGCCATATCCATATCGCCATCGACCTCGGCCCGGGTCACCACCATGTCCGGAGCCACCGGCAGACCCGCCTCGCGGAAGGCCGTTTTGGCCGCTTCCTTGTCCATGGCCAGGGCGCTGGCCAGAACGCCGCTGCCGGTATAGGGCAGGCCCAAAAGTTCCATCAGGCCCTGGACCGTACCGTCCTCCCCCAGGGGCCCGTGGAGGGCCAGGAAGGCCACATCCAAGAGTCCGGCCTGGGCGTCGGAAGCCAGGCGGGGGATATCAGTGGCCGGATCGTATTCCACAGCCGTAAAGCGGTCACGATCAAGGTGGGCCAGGACTTCAGCCCCGGAGTTGAGCGAAACTTCCCGTTCCGCCGACTTTCCGCCGCGAAGCAGCGCGACCCGGATTTTTTCCATGGGCACCTCCCCTTAGGGCCAAGGCCCGCGCCTTAAGCGGGCTTGACCGCGGCCACCTGGCGGGCCAGGCGGGCCGTGCGCCGGGCGGCGTTGCGCCGGTGGATGGCCCCCTTGGACGCGGCCCGGCCCAGGGCGCTCATGGCCGCCGTTAAAGCCAGGGCCGCGGCTTCGGGCGATTCGCCCATGGCGGCCCGCACTTTTTTCACGGCGTTCTTGACCTTGGTTTTGTTGATGCGGTTGCGGGCCCGCCGGGTTTCGCTCTGTCGAGCCCTTTTCAGGGCTGATTTATGGTTGGCCAAAAGAGCCTCCTTCATGCTATAAAGACCGGAAGTCCGTTGAACTTTCACCTCAAGGCCCCAAAGCCCCAGGTAACTTTTAATTATATTAGGCCGGCCGCAGAGTTGTCAACCGGAAATTTAGCCAACCGCCAAATCGCCCGCACGGCCGGCATAGTCGGCGGGGCGACCCTGCTGTCGCGCCTGACCGGCCTGGTCCGGGACCAGGTCACGGCTTCCTTCTTCGGCGACGGCCCGGCCGCCGCCGCCTTCCTGGTGGCCTTCCGCATCCCCAACCTCCTGCGCCGCCTCCTGGCCGAAGGGGCCCTCACCGTGGCCTTCGTGCCGGTCTTCACCCAGACCCTGACCACGGAGGGGCCCCTGGCGGCCGGGCGCCTGTTCCGGAAAATGTTCACCCTCCTGACCCTGACCCTGGTCCTGGTCTGCGTCCTCGGCCACCTCTTCGCCCCCCAGATAGTCGATCTCCTGGCCCCGGGCTTCAGCCGGGAACCGGCCCAGGCGGACCTGACCGTCCGCCTGGCCCGCTTCCTGTTCCCCTATATTTTCTTCATGGGCCTGGGGGCTCTCTTCATGGGCGCCTTAAACGCCGGCGGCATCTTCGCCGCCCCGGCCCTGGGCCCGGTCATGGGGAACCTCGCCGTCATCGCCGCCGCCTTCACCCTGACCGCCCGCCTGGACCCGCCCATACTGGCCCTGGCCGCGGGGGTCCTCGCGGGCGGCTTTCTCCACCTGGCCATTCAACTGCCCAGCCTCGGGAAAATGAACCTCCCTTTTAAGCCGGACTTCCGCTTCCGGGACCCGGCCGTGAAAAAGATCCTGGTCACCATGGGCCCGGCCGCCCTGGGGGCCGCGGTCTATCAGCTTTCGGTCTTCATCAACACCATCCTGGCCTCCTTTCTGCCCGGCGGCAGCATTCCCTGGCTCTATTACGCCGACCGCCTCATGCAGTTCCCCTTGGGCATCTTCACCATGGCCATAGGCTCGGCGGCCCTGCCGGCCCTGTCGAGGCTGGCCGCCTCCGGGGACCGGGCCGGCTTTCTGGCCAGCGCCCATTTCGCCCTGGCCCTGTCCTTTTTCATCACCGTGCCGGCCATGGCCGGCCTCATCGCCCTGGCCGAGCCCCTGGTGGCTTTTCTTTTCGAGCGGGGCGAATTCACCCGGGCGGGAACCCTGGGCACGGCCCAGGCCCTTAAGGCCTACGCCCTGGGCCTCCCCTTCCTTTCGGGCTCGGGCATCCTGGCCCGCATCTTCTACAGCCGCCGCAACACCCGGACCCCGACCAAGGTGGCCGCCGGCTCCCTGGCCTTCGGAGCCCTGGCCGCCCTGGCCCTGATGGGCCCCCTGGGGCACCAGGGCCTGGCCCTGGCCAGTTCCCTGGCCAGCCTGGCCAATTTCATCTGGCTGTACATCCTCTTGGCCCGCCAGGACCAAGGCTTTCCCCGGGGCCGGCTGATAGCCGAAATAGCCGGCTTTTTCGCCCTGGCCCTCCTCATGGGCGCGGCGGTCCGACCCCTGGCCGGCTGGGCCCTGGCCGGGCCCGGCTTCGCCTCCCTGGCCGGCCGGACCCTGGGAGCGGTGGCCATAGGCGTCGGACTTTATTTCGGCCTGGCCATCCTGACCCGCCGGCCCCAGGCCGAGCCCCTGGTCCGGCTACTCCGGCGGAAATTTTAGATTTCCCTCTTTATACCAAGTTGACATCAAACGCCTTTTATGGGATTCTTAATGATTATCGGGAGGACAGGACCATTTCGGAACTTTTTTTGAGCGGAGACGAGGCCGTGGCCCGGGGGGCCTGGGAGGCCGGCTGCCTGGTGGCCGCGGCCTACCCGGGTACGCCCTCGACGGAGATACTGGAGGCCCTGGCCGCCTGGCCGGAAATAAACGCCCGCTGGACCACCAATGAGAAAACGGCCCTGGAACTGGCCGGGGGCGCGGCCCTGGGCGGGGTCCGGGCCCTGGCGGCCATGAAGCATGTGGGCCTGAACGTGGCCGCCGATCCCCTGACCTCCTTAAGCTATACCGGGGTCAGCGCCGGGCTGGTGGTGGTTTCGGCCGACGACCCCGGCTGCCACAGTTCCCAGAACGAGCAGGACAACCGCCACTACGCCCTCCTGGCCAAGATCCCCATGCTGGAGCCGTCCGACAGCCAGGAAGCCCTGGATTTCACCCGGGCGGCCTTTGAACTCAGCGAAAAGTTCGACACCCCGGTCCTCTTGCGCCTCACCACCCGCCTCTGCCACACCCGGGGCCGGGTGACCCCGGGCGAGCGCCGGGAAAGGCCCCCCATCCCTTATGTGCGGAACGTGGCCAAGACTTCCCTGATCCCCGCCCACGCCCGGCCGCGCCATGTGGCCGTGGAGGCGCGCCTCAGGGCCCTGGAGAATTATGACAGTCCCTTCAACCGCCTGGAGCAGGGCGGCGGGGCTGTCGGCGTCGTGGCCGGGGGCGTGAACTATCAATACGCCCGGGAGGTCTTCGGACCCGAGGCCAGCTACCTGAAACTGGGCCTCACCCACCCCCTGCCCCGCCGCCTCCTGGCCGAATTCGGCCGGAGCGTGGACCGGCTCTACGTGGTTGAAGAGGGCGACCCCTATTTGGAAAACGCCCTGCGCGGGCTGGGCCTGGCCCCCTTGGGCAAGGAAGCCCTGCCCCTGACCGGAGAACTTGAGCCCGGCCTTATCCGCCGGGCCTTCGGCCTGGCCCCGTCCCCGGCGGCCGCCCCGGCCGCCCGGCTTACGGCCCCGCCCCGCCCGCCGGTCCTCTGCCCCGGCTGCCCCCACCGGGGCCTCATCCATATCCTGGGGCAG
>Ga0082212_10002059_pt1 | contig 29559 bp, 17 predicted proteins | sample TergutNt197P3_FD_71548 | JGI IMG/M metagenome (GOLD analysis project Ga0082212, IMG submission 71548) | Neocapritermes taracua P3 segment gut microbial communities from Petit-Saut dam, French Guiana - Nt197 P3 | ecosystem: Host-associated > Arthropoda: Insects > Digestive system > Gut ...
GATTGCAATCCGCCCAATATAAATACAGCGGCAGCAACAACTTAGACGAAGTGGCATGGTATGCTGGAAATTATAAAAACAGCAAGCATGGCAGCCAGGGTACCACCCATCCGGTAGGCAAGAAGAAGCCGAATGAATTGGGTATATACGACATGAGCGGAAATGTGTTTGAGTGGTGTAGCGACTGGCTCGGCATCTATCCTAATAGTGCTCAGACAAATCCTAAGGGTCCAAGTTCCGGCTCGTACCGCGTTTTGGGTGGTGGCAGTTGGATCAGCAGTGCCCGGTGCTGCCGCGTATCCTTTCGTAGCTACTTTTCGCCTGGCTATCGTAGTTACAACTGCGGTTTTCGCCTTGCATCAGTTCCATAAAGTCATTCGAAGTTTTTTCATGAGCAAGCAAAAAAGGACAGTCACCGCCGTTTTGCCGAAAGGCGGAGCGAGGGACGAGCTCCGCAAAGGGGCAAAACGGAAAAACACCGCGAAGCGGTCGATTTTTTTTTCGTTTCAATAGGCAAGTTTACGCCAAGTTGAAATCCATTTTGATTTCTGAAATGCTTTATCTAACTTTGCCCATTGGTAGCATTAAGCAACCGTAAAAAATCGACATCAAGATGGAAAAATTATTGGATGAATACGAGAGTTTAGGCGTGCTTGGGCAAGGCTCGTATGCCAAGATATACAAAGTGCGTCACCTCCAATTAGACTATGTTCGTGCCATACGCGTACTGAACGAAATAGTCAGTGAGAAAGAAAAGGCTTGGGCTACCTTTCTGCAGGAATGTAAAACATTGCTTCAGCTGGGTAACGGGGGGCATCCCAACATCGTACGCATTTATCAGCCGCGCCTGCTCCATAACCACGCATTGGTGGAAATGGATTATATCGACGGAAGCGACCTTGGCAGTTATCTGTCGGAACAAAAAAATTTCATTCCGGCCGACGAGATCATGCGTTTTGCAAGAGAAATTGGCGGCGCATTAGCCTATTGCCACGAGGATTGCTTCGAGTTTTTGTATAATAAGGAACAAGTATACGAATACAGGCTGGAAAGCGACTTGAAAGGTCAGAAGTTTACCATAGCACCCGACCCGGAGAACGCGAAAAAAGACCTTATAACAGATTTACAGCGCAGAGAACTGATACGTGAATACGGTATCACGCATAATGATCTACATTCAAAAAACATCATGCGGAAAAGATATGACGGCAGTTATATCCTGCTCGATTTCGGATTGGCTATTCAAGACGGGAAAGCCGTGAAAAGCAGCTCGCGCAGAGATGGTGCGGTGGAGTATAAAGCGCCCGAAAAATGGGAGAAAAACAGCGATATTTCACCGCGTTCCGACATTTACAGTTTTGGCGTTATTCTCTACGAAATGCTTGCCGGACATGTACCCTTTGTTTTCGAACGGGATAAATACAGCAGGGAGGAGCAAGCCCTCTTTGAATTAAGTATCAAACACGAAAAAGAGCAACCCCCAGCTATCGAGCCCCTGCGCCGCGCTGCTTATGCCGTGGCCTATCCTGGAAATACCTATATTAAAGATTTTCCCGACTGGCTCGAACAGATGATCATGAAGTGCCTCGCAAAGAGGCCAGAGGATCGCTACACTAATGCGAAGGAATTCATTGTGGAATTTGAAAAAAACCTCGAAGAAAGCCAGATTGAAAACAACCGACAAACGCAGAAATTGAAATCGACCAACGAGAAAATGCAAAGGGAGTTGCGTAATCTTTCAAGCGAAAAGGCAGCGCTTATCGAGCAAATAGACACTTTGAAGGATGTAATAAAAAAGCAAAAACCTGACCCATCACTTGAGACACGTATTTCCAAATGTGGTACTCCCGATGCAGGAAACAGAAATGTGATCAATAACGTCACAATCTCTGAACCTGAAATGGTTTTCGTGCAGGGCGGCACGTTTACTATGGGGTGTACTTCGGAACAGGGAAGCGATTGTGAAAATGATGAAAAGCCTGCGCATCAGGTAACCGTCAGCAGTTTCCGCATTGGCAAATATCCTGTCACGCAGGCTCAATGGAAAGCGGTAATGGGGTCGTATCCAAGCGAATTGTACAATACCGGTTGCGACGACTGTCCGATAGAGAGTGTAAACTGGGATGATATTCAGGAATTTATTAAAAAACTGAATGTACAGACCGGAAATACGTATCGTCTGCCGACAGAAGCCGAGTGGGAGTTTGCCTGTAGGGGCGGATTGAAATCCGCCCATTATAAATACAGCGGCAGCAACATCTTGGACGAAGTGGCTTGGTATGATGGAAATTACAAAAACAGCAAGCATGGCAGCCAGGGCACCACCCATCCGGTAGGCAAGAAGAAGCCGAATGAATTGGGTATATACGACATGAGCGGAAATGTGTTTGAGTGGTGTAGCGACTGGTATGGCATTTATACTAATAGTGCGCAGACAAATCCTAAGATCCCAAGTTCTGGCTCGTACCGCGTTTTGCGTGGTGGCAGTTGGGGCGACGGTGCCCGATACTGCCGTGTATCTTATCGCGACTACAATTCGCCTGGCGGCCGCAATGCCGACTGCGGTTTTCGCCTTGCCTCAAAAAAGTCATTCGAAGTTTTTTCATGAGCAAGAAAAACACAGGCAACCCGTTTTGCCGAAAAGCGGAGCGAGGGACGAGCTCCGCAAAGAGGCAAAACGGAAAACACCGCGAAGCGATCGATTTTTTTTAGCGTGCCAACAGCCAACTAAACAATACTCATTATAACCTCCCCCCACCAAACCACATCGTACAACCAATCGTCCGGTGGTCATTGACCTCCAACAAGGCTGATTTTCCGCTCGGCGTCGGTATGGGTCTATCAATCACGGTAATACTGTGCGAGCGGTAAGTATCATATTTCAAAATAATTGCCCCGATACGCTTGTATGCCCCGACTTCGCCAAATAGCTTGTTTTGCTGAAAAATACCGGTGTATTTCGGATAGTTGTAATTACTTTCTTCCAACGAGCCCACATACGAATAAACACCCTCATCTACAATGGTTTCGCCACTACCTGTTATTCCTGATTGCCTGAATCGGCCATTGTCAAAAAATTCAATCTTGCACCGACAATCCGTTTCGCCTGTCATATTCGCATTGATGCGCGGCGCATAGCAATAGGTGCAGCCAACCATCCCGCTGAGGTAAACCATTTCCCATGTAGTGCCAGCAAAATTCAAATGAAGATTCTTGACTTTTTCGTTGAGTTTGCTAATGTCCAACAATCCCGATCCACCGTTTTTCCTTGCATCGTCTTCGGTAAGTTTCTTTATAAGCGTCACCATTTCCTTTACCGTCATTCCTTTTGTCGATTCTGAATTTTCAGGGCGAAAACCGTAATCGCCAAACAACCGCGCAATATGACCCGCCAACAGCGGAGAAGAAAACGAAGTGCCGTCAATGGAATGTCCGTCAGGATAAGGCGACAAGTGTGAAATATCCAACTTCGTCACCCATTTGTGATAGGTTTTAGGCCTGTCGGCATATTCGCCATTCGTTGTCCACCAATCGACCGAAGTGTTGTCAGCAGTTTGTCCGTTATACAAAATATCGTCTTTGGCACTGACAAGGATAATCCGTTCATTCAACATTTTCAACAGGTTGGCATTATAAAACTGCTTGCTGGAAAGTTCATAGCCGAGCGGTTGCAGGATGCAGGAATCAAGTTTATGACAACCGTTATTCCCCGCACTTTTTGTAACGATAAACTCCCTGTCCGAATATTTTGAAAGCCATGTTGCCAATTTTAATAAGCAGTCCATATAGCGTTTTGCCCAGTTTTCACGCTCTTCTTTCCACAGTTCTTCGGTGTAACCGGCCCGCTCTTCCCATTTCACGCGCACAAAATCAACTTCTCCCTTGCTGTTTTTCTCCGTGATAAAGCCGTACTTGCCATCTTTTTCTGCTTTCATCCGATATAGACTTTCACCAAACGACATATTGATAAGTACGGGTACTGATTTGTCGGGATTGTTGGAAAAAATTTGGTTGATTTCCCTGATAATACTGGCATCCGAAAAAAATCCCTTTACATTGTGTGTCGAAACGGGGCAGCTTGGACAAGCCGATTTTGCGGATTTTTCCACATATTCGCCGTGAATATACCCCGAAAATCCTTTCGTTGTGAAATCATCAATTACGTCAATCACGGCAGCATGCGACGACGATACACGATTGATATAGGCATCTTCGACTTCCCTATACGTTTTTATCTCTTCAACAAATGCCGTTTCGTTTCCTTTCTTTGTCTTTACCAAATAATAATTGATTTCAGGAATGACTTCTATTGCCTTACCACCGCATTTTTCAATGATCTGCCGGTGGTCAACAACAAACTGGCTGTTTCTGAAAAAGACGATTGCCTGTCCGGGAACAGCAACCACCGGATATTCCTTCCCTTTGCTGTCCTTCACGTAAATTGTCGACACCTCGCCCGTATGATCACTTGACCTGCACGATTGGAAAACCGCAAAAACAAGCATTAACATAATAAATAACAGACTTTTATGTTTCACGCTACTCGAACTGTTGTGCATTAACATTGTTTGATATCCCTTATCCGTGACGGGCGCAACTTTTAAAATGATGCCGCAAAAATAATCATTTAAAACATAAAAATTGTATATTTGCACCGTAATCAATCATAAAATGATTCGCCATGAGTATATTCAGCATCTTCAATCCCAAACCTTCGGGGATAAAAAACGAAGAAAAAAAACAGCCGAACGTGATTGTACGGCAAAACGAAATCATCAGCGCCGTTGTAGGATATTTAAAACAATTTTACGGCCAGAAAGCATTTCACGATTCGATTGTTGTTTGGACGACAAACCAGGAAAATAGGGTTGCCATACATGATGACGGTTTTTTAGATGACTTGTGTCTGGCATTGGAAAATGCCAACCTGCACGTTATCGCTAAAGCCAATATCTTGGTCGAAGATGACAAACCGCCCGAAAACAACAATTTCCACAAGGCATTGGAAGGCTTGTTTATAGAAATCCGTAGGACTACGGTTGAAGCTGTCAGTGGAAAAGCGCGTATCACATCCGTTCCGGGATTTGGGACGCTCTCGCAAAATGAATATGTGCTGGACTCAACGCAAAAAACCGTATTTCATATCGGCAGAGGCGAAATAGGAAAATACGGATCATACCGCGTGAATGACATTGTCGTCAAGGCAGACGAAACAGACCCCGAACAAAAAGTAAGGAACAACAACGTAAGCAGCGTACATGCTGACATAGTCTTCAGGAACAACGCCTTCCATCTCAAAGCGATGCCGCGCGGTTGCCGCTCAACGGGCGGCAGCGCTACAAAAATAGTCCGCACCCACAGCAAACCGTTTGAGCTTGAAGACACCATCACACTTAGCCCGTTGCATCATGGCGATTTGATTGAATTGGGTAAAAATGTACTGCTGAAGTTTGAAGTTGTCACCTTTCATTCAGCGTGATCTGCAGGCTGATGCCGTAATTGGAGTTGGAGGTGGGGAAGGCGGTGCTTGATACGAGGGGCTGGTTGATCTGGAGGTCGTAGAAGGCGCTTAGGGTCACTTTTCTGCTGAATGCGTAATCGGCTTTGAACTGAATCATTTGGTTGACCATGCCCTGTGTGGCCTGCGTATAGCCGTCTTCTAACTTGCGGAGCAGCGACAATGCTTTTCCGTAGGTATAGTCCAGGCGAACGTCCAAGTCATTGCTGAAATCGCCTTTTTTCTTCATTTTCAGTATTTTGTTAAACTCCGCATATTTATATCCGAGGCTTATTCTTATATCATCCTTGAACGATTCAACCAATTGATAGGCGGTGACGTTCAAGTTGGTCGAACGGCTTTTTGAGTATTGCATGCCGATGGTCATGTTGTTCAGCAGGGCAGCATCGACGCCCAGCAGGGGGTTGAACGCTTCGGTCATGGTGATGGATGCTATCTCGTATCCCAGCGAAGGGATCGGCGCGCCGGTTTCGGTATGGCGCACGTAACCGAGGTCGCCTTCGATTCCGGCGTTCACCCAGTTCAGGAAAGAGGTATAACTTGCTATGTTATAGGTGCAATTATACTTGTGCATGATATTCACGGTCTTAAAATGGTTGGCTATCTGCGGGATTTTTATCAGACCGTCGTATGCCACAGTCCAGTTAGGCATCATGCTGGTTATCGACGGGAAAGCGGTAAGCCCTATTTTGTTGGGGTCTTTGTTCGTATAGGCTGCAATGAACGAAGGGATGATCACGTCGCCGGAGTTCAATCCGACACTGCCGTTATGGGGGTTGAACTCCATATTTTTGTAACTCGTTTCCGAAATGAATCCGGCATCAGGATACTTTTGGCCTTCATATCGATTTTGTATGCGCGCCACGATCACGGCTCTGCTGTCGAGCATCTTGTCGAACACGTCGGAGCTATACCCCCTACGTGCATCTCCCGAAGCGGTAAAGAAGCCGCCCAGCCCGATCGTTGTCATGGAAAACGTGCCGCCCCGCGTTTCGGGCATGCCGGCATACATGAATCGTATTTCCGTATCCCTCGAATCGGCATGCCTGACGTTGAGCGTTATCTTCATGCCGGGCAACGGTTCGAGACTGGCATTGCCACTGAACTCCCTGACTGCATTGATCATACCCGGCGTGATGTTGTTCTCGTTAAAGACAAACCACCTGTTGTCGGCCGCATCGTCGAAGTACGACCGTCGCACGTCGCCGAAAGCGAATCCCCACCCCGGCGCGCGTCCGACGGGGGTGTTGGCCTGTCCGAACCAGCTCCCGACAGAAGGCATGAAAGCGGGCAGATACATCCCGTCGCTCAACCGGTAGTTGATCGCGACGCGACGTATCGACATCAGCGTGCGTGCACCGAAAGCGCCCACCTTGTAGAGGCCGGTCTCCTCTTTCGAGGGCGCCGGACGTATCGACAGCTTGAGCGTTACCGTATCCAAGTTGGTGATGCGTACGCGGGCATAGTCGAGTGCTTTATAGGATAATTTATACCGTTTCGTACTGTCGTCGGATAATCGCGCCTGAATAAGCACCCTTTTCGTCAACATGTTGTGTTGCACGATGACGCCGCTGTCAGGGCTTAACGTCACGACTTGTTCGACCGTACTTCGGATGATTTTGTTCGGCGCCTGTGCTTGCTGGCGTGTGGTATTGGCGGTTCGGCTCGTGACGGTACTTTTCGTGAGCACTTTCTTCAGGTAAGCGTTCTTGTTATAGAACTGCTGCAGGTTAAGTCCGCCCTCAAAAGAGACGTCGCGGTCGTTGCGAATGGCATTGCCCATGTTGATGGCATCGTCGATATACGAGCCTTTTTCCCATTTATAGGTTGCCTTATACGTGGCCGACGCGTTCACCCAGTCGAGCAGGGGTATCTGATTGAAGGGCACCGAGAAGTTTCCCGTAAAAACCTGGTCATACTTCAAGGGCGTTCCGAGTTCGGCGATACTCCGCATCACGGTATCCCTCCATCTGACATAATCATCGGGATTCAAACTTTTATTCACCTGATAATAGCCTTCTTCTATACGCGCGTTCGTATTGGTCGAGAAATCCAGATTCATCGTGGCGAAGGGTCGCCAGGCAACCCTGATCGCGCGGTCCCAGAAAAAGTTCTGGCTGAACGAAACGGGTATGCGGCTTGCATTGCGCATATCGTTCAAGTCGCGCAGTTGTATTTCGTAATAATTACGCAAAAGCGAATTTTGGAAGGTCAGATGGGATGGCAGGTAGGTGAAGGATATTTTTTTCAAGAAGTTGGTATAATCGTTGCCTTTGAGTTTGGCAAACGGCGTGAGGGGCTTGACGTATGGCGAATAGGAATAGTCCAAGTTGCCCTGTACCCGCGTCGTCGTTTCGTAAGCCGTTTCCGGATTCGTCCGTTTTTCGGTGCTCGAAGCGAAGCCCATCGAAAAGTTTGTCGGGTCGTAGGGCATGGGCGTCTTGCTCTTCACGTTGATCTTCACGTTGTTCAGTGAAAGCGCTTTTGTCTCGAACACGTTATTCGCAAAATTGCGGATCGAATCCTTCCCGGCCGTAGTCGGTTCGTTGTTGATGGATTCTTTCAAGAGTATGTCCTGGTCGAGCGGATTGTATTGGGGAGAAACGACCTCGCGCGACCAGGCATAGTACAACGGAAGGATAATCTTCGCTTTTTCAGGGAAAAATTTTCCCAGTTGAACCGTTGTGGCGATACTCATCCGCTTGTTGTCCTCCAGACTTCGCTGCGAGAGCGACTGGTCCAAACCGCCAAATCCGGCAGTTTCGATACTGCCCATGGCGTTCACCGTTGCAAAATCGGAAATGGAGATGTTCATGTTGGTGTTGGCCGCCCATCCGCCTGATTCGTCGAAATCCGTCATACGCAGTTCGTTGATCCATATTTCAGCGCTTTTTGTATCGCGCGAATGATTGCGGATGCCGATCATGATCACCTGTACATCTGCAAATGCGGGATTACCGATGACGCTTATCGAATTACGCGTATTTTCGGGGTCGTATTTCGTGAAGAGGGTCGTGTAACTGACATTCTCGCCAAGGCTTTTGGCACGGTTGCGTTCTAATTTCAAATCCGTTAAGGTCTCCATCTTGAAGTCGAACATATTGTCCACCGGCCAGACCTCTTCGCGTTGACGGGTGCCGAAGGCCGTGAGGCTCAACGGAATCTCATATTCATAATAGTTGTTTTTATAATCCGACCCCAGCCGGATGAAGACCGAAAGGTCGCCGTTTTCGGGATTGGTAATCACGTCGTCCACGAGTTTCTCGGCATGAACAAAAAGCTGCAGCCGTTTGTAGCGGCGTAAATCGAAGCTCGTTGTCTTGTAAATGGCACGGGCATCCTGCGAGGCAAGGTTTTCCACTTTGATGGATAACGACTGCTCGTTTTGCTGGCGCAGCTGCGGCTGCGTGGGGTCGGTGATACGCGTGATACCGGGAGGCAGCACGTAATTGATCGGCTGGCGGTCGCTGTTTTCCTCAATGTTAACAGTCGAAATCGAGAGCGAAGCCTGAACGGACGGCGGCGCTTCGGGCCTGTACAACGGTTGCTGATAGGGGCGCCATTCGCCGCGCACGAGCGAAAACTTGCCGAAACGCAAGATCGTGGTCTCGTCGAAACCGGTCAGGAAAGCACGCATGAAACGAATCGAACTGAAATCCGAAATCGAACCTACCTTGCTGGTGTATTCCCGAATGGGAATCTTAAACTGGTACCACGTCACTTCTTCCCGCATCCCGTTTGGCAGGCTTACATTCGATGTGCGCTGGTCGACGACATAATTCGTGCCGACCACCAAGTCATCGCGGCGGAGCGAAATCTTATACTGGTAATATTTCTCGTTCTCGTTCAGCGTATTGTCCTTGTTAATATCTTCCACGTCGGGCGTCATCCGCGAGGAGCTGCCGTACGCATCCTGCGTATTCGACGATTCGGCCGAGTTGCCTTCCGTTCCGTTATAGCGTTTGTACCGTGTGAGGATGTCGACCTGATTACGGTCGAAATCCGAGCTCCGGTAATAGCTGTAGTTGTCGGTGGCGGGGTCGTTGAACGGCGAGAACGGGTCATTTTGCATTTGTGCGATCGTCTCGGGCGACAGGTTGCGTTCCAGCTTGTCGAGGAACTCGTCGTAAGCGGGGAACGAGCCGTTCCGGCTTCGTTCTTCGTCCGACGAAAGTCCGTTGAGCCCGACGTCCTGCAGCTTCCGCGTCCCTGCGGTATTGTCGAAGGCATACACCGTACTTTGCTGTTTCGGCACTTTTCCCCAGACGGTGGTGTCGACTAACGACATGTCGCCATCGACCGGCAGTCCGTTCTCGAAGAACTTCTTCTCGTCCTTCAGGATATCTTCCGAAATCTCGCCCAGATTGAAATACAGGTCGCCTCCTGTTGCATTTTCACTGTAGATGAACGGGTCCATGATCCAACATTCGATGTATTGATAATTAGCCATTTCAAAGTCGGTCTGGTCGAGATGGCGCATGATGCCCCCCCAGCGTTTTTCGGGATTCATCAACGACCCGTCGCTGAAAATTTGATCCGCATCGAGGTTGTAGGGTCCGCGTTCTGTCGGGTAAAACGCCAGGTTAAGCACGTTCAGGTAATTGTTGTCGCGCATGCCCAAGTCGCGTTCGGGAAACAGTTCGCGTATCTGAACGGCTCTCACATGGTGATTGGAGATGTCGTCGTTCGTCATGTACGACGGTCGCAAGGTCGAGTTGCGGCGGGTGAAGATGCCATCGACATAATACCAGGCCAGCAAGGCGCGGTTTTTGCCATAGTCAACATTATTGATAAGCCCGGCCTCCGGGAAGAGGGCGGTTGCCGCATTATCGTCGTAAGGGGTGCTGGCCAAGTACCAGAAATACGGGTTCAACAAGTCGTAATCGCTCTGTGTCGATTCGAAATCATCCAAGTAGGAATAGTCGCCGGTATACTTGTTGGTGTAATGGCCGGCAATCAGGTGGGCAAATTCGGCATTGATGGCGATGCTGCTGGGTTGCGTCAGCGATAACAGGGGTATCTTGTCGAAGAGGTTGGTCAACGTCTGGCTTTGCGTCTTATAGTCGAGATTGACGCCCCACAGCGTATTTTTCACCGATTCATCCCCGAAAGCGGTTTTGGTGGTCAGCGGCATTTCCGACAAGTGCATGATGGTAGCGCCCAGATTGAAATTCCGGGAAAACGTATAGTTCAAGTCGGCGCCCATCATCGTGCGACGTTTCATGTTCATCGTCGAACGATTTTCGAGCTGCACGTCGATTTTCGCATTGCTTGCAATCAGGTTTTCGTTCATGATCGTGACGGTGCCCGATACATAATTCACCGTGTAATCGACGTTCTCCATGAGGGTTATACCGTTCGCCCTTACGACGACCGAACCGCGCGGCACGTTCGAGGCGCCCAGCTGCAGGACGCTCGACGATGAGCCGGTGTACTGTCCGCGCATCAGAAATTTGTTTTTCTCCGCGATCTGCTTGGCAATGGTCAGCGTGGAATCGTACAACTCCTGATAAACGTATTTGTCGGCTATGGCATCATCGCCTATTCGTTGGCGCAGGTGCGAGCCGAAAGGCTCGACGACCGGGAAGATGATGCGTCCGTACTGTGAATTGACTGTTTTCCCTTCCACATAATCGAAAAAGCCGTCGCCCCTTCCGCCCGGTACGACTTCGTTATTTGCGTTCAAGCGGTCGAGGTTCATCACTTTTAGCAGGGTGAGTTCCTGAATGTCGCCTTCAGGAATCGTATATACGTAGGTACCGGTCGTGTCGCTTTGGTACACGATGTCGAGCTTGAATTTTGTACTTTGTATCGAATAGGCGTTCGGTATCGAATAAATATTTTTCATCATCAAGTCCCAAAACGGCATGGCAGGCGACAGGGAGGTGCCTTTCAGCGCTTTCAGAAACAGACAACGATTCGTGTTTTCCGAGTTGTCGCTCGAAAACTCACCGACCTGATAGACCATGCCGTTGTATGTATATTCGAAAGCTACCGCCAGTACTTCGTCGGTTTGCAGCTTCATGTTGAGCGAGATATAGCCGAGTTGAGGCTCCAGCCGGTAGTCCGACGACGACAGCATCCGGGCGCTTTCGACTTTTTCATAGTCCTTGCCCCCTTCGATGAATCCTGCAAATGTTTGCGAAACCATGCTTATCTCGCGTGCGCCAGCATACTGGTCGACAATCGTTCGGTATAAAGTATTTGCTTCATTATTAGGGATGTTCACGCTCCCAGCGGGCGTGAAGGCCGGGTTACTGATACGATTGAACTCGCCCAAGTCAGAAAAGGCAATGATATTGCGGGTTTGTCCTGTCGAGCTGTTTTTATTGGTGATCCACACTTCGACGCGGTTGATGGCCACAGGCGAGTTGATGAACGGCAATGTCGACATGGCCTTGTCGTAATTCTCCCGAAAATAGTGCGCTAAAAAATAATGGCGGTTATCGTCGTAACTGTCGGCCGTCATTTCAAACTCATTCATCTGGGAGCCTCCTTTGGAGGAAATCGACCGTGATTCGGACTGTTGTTGTGCCAGGATGGCTTTCACGCGCAGTTTGCCGAATTGCAGGTCGGTTTTAAAACCGAACAGGGCCGTCCCGCCGCGAATCAGGGTATTGTTTGTTTGCAGACTGACATTCCCGCCTTCCAGCGACTTGACGATCTCGTCTTCTTCGCCTGCATACCTCAAATTCAATCTGGAGGCATCAAAATCGAAGGTGCTCTCGGTATTGTATTTCATGTCGAAATTTATCTTGTTGCCTACCGAAGCCTGCGTCGACACCTGTACTTTCGTGTCGAAGTTGAAAAACGTACGGTTACGCGATTTTACCGGCAGGGCGGGGTTGTTTGTCTTACTCGTCTTCAGTCCGAGGTCCATGCCAATCGTACCATTCGTCCTGAGCCGTACGCCGCCGGGGCCGAACAGCTTGTCGAGGCCGCCCAGGTCATATTGCATGTCCATCAGGTTAAACCGGCTGGCGCCACCGTCCGTATTGAGCGCCCCGATACTGTCTAATGTTGCCCTGTTGCGCGACTGGAAATACGAGTTCATCGACTGTTCCAGCGTATACTTCCGATACTCTTCGGGCGACATGCGCAACGGGGTCGTCAGATCATGATCGCCCAACCGGAAACGGTACAGGTAGTCGCCCGTACGCAAATCGTATTCAACTTCAGTCTTGATATTTTCGGGGTCGCGGAGGTCGGAAGCCGATCTTTTGTTCAGGTCTTCATATCCCTGCGGAACCGTTTTCTTAACGGGAGAAGGCGCAGAAGCCCCAGCTGCCTCCCCCTGTAAGGCGGAAGGAAGAATCGAATCCGCCGCAGAAGCCCCTACCGGCTCGCCCTGTAAAGCGGAAGGAGGAATCGAATCCGTCACAGAACCCACTGCCCCCCCCTGTAAGGCGGAAGGAGTAGATACATCCTGCAGCACGCCGACAGCAGCAAAGCCTGCATAGCTGGCGCTCACCGCGAACAGCCCGCATACCCAAACAAAAACCAGCAGTATATATTTTATTTTCCGTCTCATTATTCAACCATCCATTCAACCATCCATTCAGCCTCCAACAACAACCTCCAACCTCTTAATCTCTAACCTCTAAACTCTAAACTCTAAACTCTAATCTCTAAACTCTAAACTCTAAACTCTAAACTCTAAACTCTAAACTCTAAAGAATTTTCAGCGCATCCTTAATCACCTGCTCCACACTAGCCTGTGGCGTTATCTTCAGAATAGATTCGACCGCTTTCCGCGAAACCGCCTTCTGAAATCCAAGCATGACCAAAGCCGCCACAGCGCCCTCAAGCGCTTCTGTCTGCATGCCCGATCGGGGGTGCCGCTTTTCGGTTTCGCTTTCGACCGACTTCACTTTACCCTTCAAGTCAACGACGATGCGTTGCGCCGTTTTGCTTCCTATACCTTTAATTAATGTAAGGCTTTTGTCGTCGCCCGAAGCAATGACCTGCGTCAACTCGGCAGGCGGCAGTGAGGAGAGTATCATGCGCGCCGTATTCGGCCCGACGCCCGATACCGAGGTCAGCAACAGAAACAATTCCCGCTCTTCGCGCGAAGCAAAACCAAACAGGAGATGGGCGTCCTCCCTGAGCACTTCGTGGACGTAGATTTTCCCTTTCGACAATCCGTTGAACGCGCTGTAGGTAGTCAGCGAAATATGCAGGCAATAGCCAATCCCGTGACAATCCATTATCAACTGTGCCGGCGACAACTCCGCAATTTCTCCTTGAATATATTCAATCATTTTTTTCCGTTTAAAAACACCAATGCCAAGCAATAACGGAAAAAAACGAAAAAAATTATTTCATGCCGCAAAAAAGAACGTGTAGAGATGGATCATGGGAGCGCGCGCTACACGATTCACCGCCGCCAGAAGCCGGGCAGGAGAATCGTCAGTACGGTGAAGATTTCGAGGCGACCGACCATCATGATAAACGAGATATACCATTTGGAGACGGTCGAAATATCGTTGATGGTACCGTCGCCAAGCATACCGGGCGTGAGACCTGCATTGCCGATGGCCGAAACGGAAGCGTTCAACGCGCCGTTAAAACTCATGCCGTTGAATAGCAGGAAGAGCCAGCTGAATCCAATCAGCAGAAAATAGACAATCACAAAGATGTGAACGCGGTAAATGATATCCTGCGAAACGGCATGACCGCTGACGCGCACCGGCAGGACGGCGGCAGGATGCGTCTGTTTGCGAAATTCATTATACATGTTCTTCATCAAGATCAGTGCGCGCCCCATTTTTATGCCGCCGCTGGTGGAGCCGCCGCACCCGCAGACGAGCATCAGAAAAAGGGCAATAAGCCAGTAGAACTGCCCCCACGACAGGTAATCGGCAGTTGCATATCCGGTGGTTGTCGATAGGGCGATGACTTGAAAGGCGGCCTTGCGGACGGTGTTTTCGATCGTGCCGCCGGTTTCATAACGACAGTAAAAGAGCCAAACGCCGGTGATAACAATAAAAACGAGCATATACACCAGGAACCAGCGCGTCTCTTCGTCCTTTCGGAAATGCTTGAGCTGTCCTTTCAGCGCAAAGTAGAAGAGGGGCAGCTTCATGCCGCCTATGCACATGCAAAACATGATCACATATTCGGTATAAGGCGAGTCCCAATGGGCTATACTTGCATTTTTCGTTGAATATCCGCCGGTCGAGATGCCTGTCATGGCATGATTGACGGCGTCGAAAAAGTCCATGGGCCCCGCCCAAAGCAACAGCGTAAACACGAAGGTCAGCAACAGGTATACACCCGAAAGCCTTTTGGCGACGGCTGTTGCGCGTGGAAGAAAGCGGTCGTGCGAAAAACCGGTCATCTCGGCGTCGAACAACTGCGAGGCGCCGCCTCCGAACACGGGCAACAGGGCAACCGTGAACACGACCATCCCGATACCCCCCTGCCACTGCATCAGGCTACGCCAGCACTGAATGCCATGCGGAAGCTGTTCCACATCTTTTATCCCCATGATGCCGGTGGTCGTAAACCCCGACATCGCCTCCAAATAGGCGTCGGTAATCGTCTCTGTATATCCGCCGAGATAGAAGGGCATCATGCCGAAAAACGACAACACCAACCAGGTCAGCGATACCGTTATCATCCCTTCGCGCTTGCCGGCAAGCACGCCATTCGCCTTTCGTCCGATCAAAAAAAACAGCATGCCTGCCGCCAGCATCAAGCCTGCCGACGTCAGTAAAGGCATCACGTCCGCTTCGCAGTACAGAAAAGCCACCCCCGCCGCCATTAAAAGAAAGGTCGTTTCAAGTACCAGAATAGACCCCAGCGTCCTGATTACAAACAAAATGTTCAAAATTATGATTTATGAATTATTATCTAAACTCTAAACTCTAAACTCTAAACTCTAAACTCTAAACTCTAATTAAAATAGTTTTCCAACTTCCGCATCGCCGTATCGAGGCAGAACACGACAACCTGGTCGTGTGCTTGAATCTGTGTCTCGCCGTCGACCATCATGGGCATGCCGTCGCGAATCATCCCGCCGATCGTCATGTCTTTCGGGAGATGCAAATCCTTCACTTTTCGCCTCGTGATTTTGGAGTGGGGGCGTGCAACCAACTCGGCCACTTCGGCATTTGCAAACGTCAGGCACTTGACGTTGGATACATCTGCATCCAACAAGAACTGATAGATATGGCTGGCTGCAATCAGTTTTTTGTTGATCACCGACCCGATGTCGAGCCGGTTGGCCATCGGAATATAATCGATATTTTCGATCTGCGCAACCGTTTTCGTCACGCCGAAGCGTTTGGCGGCAAGGCAGGCGAGGATATTGACGCTCGAATTTTCGGTTAGGGCGATGAAGGCCTGCACATCGCGGATGTTTTCTTGCATCAGCAAGTCTGTATTACTTGCATCACCGTTGATAATCAGCACATTGCTCGGAACGATCTCTGACAGGCGAATACTTTTTTCTTTCGACGTCTCAATAATTTTGATGTGAATATGGTCGGGCAGGTATTGGGAAGTACGAACCGCGATACGGCTTCCGCCCATGATCAGCACGTGCTTGATTTCCGGTTCATGCTTGCCGGCCTGCTTCCTTATTTCATCGATATGGGCTGCGGCGCATGTGAAATAAACGATGTCGCCTGCCAGAATACGGTCGACGCCCCGCGGGATGATGGTATAGTTATCCCTGTTGATGGCTACGACATGAAATATCTTATCGTTGAGTTCCGCCAGTTCCATCAGGTATTTATCGACGATGGGCGCGTTCTCGCGTATCTTGACGGCGATGAGTATCAAACCGCCCTGTAACGCCCAATACTGGCGCGTCCAGGGCCGTTTGATCGCCGATACGATCTCTTCGGCCGCCAACATTTCAGGATAAATCATGGAATCGATGCCGATGCGCTGAAAAAACTCCCTGTTTTTCGGCAAGAGGTATTCATAATTATTGATACGGGCAAACGTTTTCCCGGCGCCCATCCGGGTTGCCAGCATGCAAGCCGTGATGTTTGCCGTCTCTTCGGGCGTCACGCTGATAAACAAATCCGTCTTGCCGATACCGGCATTTTCGAGGTCGCCAAGCGAAGTAGGGTTACCCGTAAAAGGTAGTATCTCAATGCCCGCTCTTGTAAAAGCGAGTTTTTCTTCGTCGGAATCCATCAAAATGATGTCGTGCTTTTCTTTCGCCAACATTTTAGCCAGATGTGTCCCGACTTCTCCGGCGCCTGCAATCAATATACGCATTTTTTTTAATTACTAATTACTAATTACTAATTACTAATTACGAATTACTATTCGAAAAATGCTTTCGGCGTCCATCTCGCACAGTTTGTAGAGTTCCGGGATCGTGCCGTGCGCCACAAACAGGTCTGGAATGCCGATGCGCTTGATGCGGGGGGCATAGCCGTGCTCGGCCATAAACTCGGCGACAGCGCTCCCCAGTCCGCCCGTGCGTACGCCGTCTTCAACGGTGATGACGGTCTTGAATGTCTGGCCGACCTCATGCAACAGTTGCTCGTCGATCGGTTTGAGATAGACCATGTCGTAATGAGCAACCGATGGCTTGTCGTCCGTGAGCATGTCGATGGCTTTCCCGACTTCGTTGCCGATGGGGCCAAGCGACAGAATGGCCATATCCGTGCCCTCGCGTAGTCGGCGTCCTTTGCCTATCGGCAGGATTCGGAAAGGCAGCCGCCATTCGGTCGATTCGCCTTTGCCGCGGGGGTAACGTATCACGAAGGTGTTCGCGCCTGCTTGTGAGCCGGTAAACATCAGGTTTCGCAAATCGACTTCGTTAAGGGGCGAAGCGATGGTCAGGTTCGGGATCGGGCGCAGATAGGCCAGGTCGAAAGCACCGTGATGCGTGGCGCCGTCTTCGCCGACAAGCCCGGCCCGGTCTAAGCAGAAGACGATGTGCAGCTTTTGGATGGCGGCATCGTGGATCACCTCGTCGTAAGCGCGTTGCATGAAAGAAGAGTAGATATTGCAAAAAGGGAGCAGCCCCTCTTTGGCCATCCCTGCCGAAAACGTGACGGCATGACCCTCGGCAATGCCAACGTCGAACGTGCGGTCGGGGAATCGTTTCATCAGGTAACACATCGAACAGCCGGTAGGCATGGCGGGCGTGACGCCGACTATCTTCGTGTTGCCCTCCGCCAGTTCCACCAAGGTATGTCCGAAGACGTCCTGATAGGTCTGCGGAAGGTTCAGATCGACCTCATGGAAACGTTTCCCCGTCTCCTTGTCGAATTTTCCCGGCGCATGCCATTCGGTAGCCGATTCTTCCGCAGGCTTGAAGCCTTTCCCTTTCTGCGTTTTCAAGTGCAGTAGCTTAGGCCCTTTCATATCCTTGATGTCTTTCAGTTTTTCGACGATATCCAGCACGTTGTGGCCGTCAACCGGGCCAAAATACCGGATGCTGAAGCCCTCGAACAGGTTATGCTGTCGGGATATCAACGCTTTCAGGCTGTTGCTGAAACGGAGTATGTTCTCGCGCCTTCGATCGGTGATCAGGTTCAGTTTGCGCAGGATGCGATAAACACCATAGCGCATCCTGTTGTACGTTCGGCTGGTCGTAATCTTCACTAGGTAGCGGCTCAAGCCGCCTACATTCCGGTCGATCGCCATATCGTTGTCGTTAAGGACGACAAGCATGTTGTTCGGATTGTTCGATGCGTTGTTAAGTCCCTCAAAAGCAAGCCCTCCCGTCATTGCGCCGTCGCCTATTACCGCGATCACGTGGCGGTCGGCAACCTGTTGCAGTTCGGAAGCGGTAGCAATACCGAGGGCTGCCGAGATGGAATTGGAAGCATGTCCGGCAATAAAGGCGTCGTATTCGCTTTCGGAAGGATTCGGGAAGCCGCTGATGCCCCCCAGCTGTCGGAGCGTGTGAAACCGCTCGCGCCGTCCGGTGAGAATCTTGTGACCGTACGCCTGATGGCCGACGTCCCAAATGATCCGGTCGTAGGGCGTATGGAAGACATAGTGCAGCGCAACCGTCAGTTCCACCGTACCGAGACTCGCCGCAAGATGACCCGGATTACGCGACAATACATCTATTATATATTGCCGCAACTCCGTGCACAACGCTTCCAAATCTTTCTTTGGAAGCTTCCTCAAGTCAGCAGGCACATTGATTTTTTCCAATAGTTTTTCTTTCCCGTCCACGTTAATTGTACAATTTGTCCTGTTAAGAATGGGGCAAAGATAATGAAAGTCGGACGCAACGCCAAATATGCACGCATATTTGGCGTTGCGTCCCCCGAACGGGCTGCGGGGGGCTCTTTCGTTTTAACCTATCAATCAACCATATAAATAGATTTCTGAAAAAAAATTGAAATTTCAAATGTTAAAAGTGAATTTTTTTTTTTCATATTCGATTTCCTGTTCTATATTTGTAACCGAAAAATCGGATGGAATAAGGACGGATGGACAAAAAATGGACAAAAAATGGACAGAAGAAAGACAAAGGTTGGACAAAAAATGTAGCGAATCGTGCTTGATTTTCGTGCATTTTCGAGAAATTATGCACCCTTTATGTTTTTTTAACATAAAAAGTTTTTTGCTGTGTATTATTCTATCTATTTTTGCAATTGCTTATATTATGAGAAATAGCCTGTGTTTCGACCCGATAGCCTGCTAAAAGGTTGAATATCAGCGAAAAAAAGTTAATGTAGAAAAACAATATTATTAATTAAAACATTTTGAATATGAAAAAATTGAAATTTACTTTAGTTTTAGCGCTCTCGATGATGATCTTGGGAGCAAGTGTAGCAAAGGCGCAACCGTGGACGACTTCAACCGCCGCAAGCGGTATCGCCATTTCCGCAACAGTGAAGGGTTGTAACTTTTTAGCATCTAATGTGGTCATTACCCCGATGTTTGAGGATCCTGTGGTTGGCGACATTAGCGGTCATGGAACGGGTTGGCCTATTGGTGGTGGTACTTCATTTACAATCGGCGCTCCTGACAACCTCTCAAATGAAAAAAACACGGTTACCAAATCCATTGGTACTTGGTCATACGGAGGGTATTCGTATGTGAATAATGCTACTTGGACAGGCTGGAGCCCTGGTTCTAATTATGGTTGTTTACTGTATTTATGGACGAAGCCGCAAGCGAAGGCCTACAACCGCATTGATATCAGTTTGGCCTATAACAATGGCAACGATTTGATGCCCCTTATCAGAAGGAAGGTTACGTATGGAAATTTCAGCAATGCTGCTACGCCCGCGTTGAGCATCACCAATCCGGCTGCGTATCAGATTGATTACCTGAAAATCGATACTTCGTTTTTCAGGCCCGAGATGGACCGCTCGTCGGGGATAGCAACGTATGTATATGAAGATCAACTGTTGCCGTTGCTTCAGAAAGTCGTTATCTGGTCTATTGAATACGAAATAACGATTAACGATGAGACCGATTCGGAAAGTACCGCTTACGACGAACCGGCATCTGCCAGTGTGATTTCCAACTTTGGCATCTCGATCATTGCCGACGAAGGAATAGAAACCGATCCGAATACGTACGGTGGTCTGCAGCCATTTTTCGTTGCGTCACAAAAAGACTTTGTGTTTACTGCCACTAGCGACAGCCCGATTACGGAAGAGACCGTATGGACAGAGCCTGCCCGTCGCGACGGCGGCTTCAAGGTCAAGGACAACCTCGACGGTACCTACACGATTACCATTCTGAAAGTCAATAGAGCGTTGAAAGTTTTTGTCTCCTCATTAGCCTTGCCTGAAAGCGGAGAGACGGCTAACGCCTTTGTTGCTGCCGATGCTGTATGGGCTAATTCCGGCAAACTTACCGTGAAAGCTGTCAAACCGGCAGTCCTCTCGATTTACACGGTTACCGGCCAGCTTTACAAAAAGATGCCGGTAAGCGGCAACTTTGAATTGGCCTTGCCAAAAGGACTTTACATCGTCCAGCTTAACGGCAAGTCGTACAAGGTTGTTAATTAAATTAATTGATAAATCATTGTTAATTAACCAAAAAAATCCCGAAGCATCGCTTCGGGATTTTTTTTTTGATTCATCGGGCTGACATCCCTATCAATATTCGATGATCGTACCGAAATTCTTCCATACATCAGCAGTTTCGTAGCTTGTCCTTCGTCCGAACGGCACGCGCAAAATAGCAGTCGAGGGATTGGAACCGGTAAAAATGTTTTCAGGCACTATTAATGGTGTATCCCACTCAACGGTCACCGTTTGTAAAGCGGCACATGCAGCAAAAGCATTGTTGCCGATTACGGTGACCGAATAGGGAATTGCGATATTGTCAAGCGAGGTACAACTGAGGAAAGCGCTGCTGCCTATCATGGTCAGCGAGTGGGGGAGTGAAATGGAGACGAGCGACAGGCACTGGTAAAAGGCTTCAATGCCAATCGTGGTCACTGAATAACCGAACGAAAAGGTGGCGAGGCTTCTGCAACCGAAAAAAGCGCCCGTGCCGATGGTAGTCACCGAGTTGGGTAGGGCAACGGAGACGAGCGACGTGCAGTTGTAGAAGGCACGATTGCCAATTGACTTTACCGAGCCTGCAAACGTGATGGAAGCGAGCGATGCGCAGTTGCTGAATGCCTGCTCTCCGATTGTCGTGACCCCGTCGCCAATACTGACCGAACGGATGTTAGCCCTGACATTGTTCCACGGGATGCGACTATATTCCCAATAATCCGGCATTGATTCCGTGCCGGCTGTTGTCGTGATCGAGAGGTGACCCGAAGCGTCGAGCACAGCGGTCATCGTAGCGCTCATAGCCCACGAAGCTTCAATCAGGGGCGCTTGCGAAACGTTGATGATTCGGGGCGGCACGCCTGTCCCGGTGACCGTGATTGCGCCAGTGCGGATGGTAGGGATCGGATTGGCGAGGGCTGTCACCGTCACGGTGCTGTTGTCGCGACCGGAGGTCGGCGTAACGGTCAGCCACGCGACGGTAGGCTCGACTGTCCAACTTGTGGTCGCTTCAATGGTAAAAGTGTGCTGTTCGCCTGCCGACGCGAAATTCATCGAGTTTGTCGACAGCGTCAGGACGGGCGAAGCGACAGTCCCCTCCTGTGTCACGAACAGGTACTGTTCGGCTACGTCCGTACCGCTCACGGTGATGATTGCCGTCCGTACCGCTACGGTCGAATTGGCTTCGGTCGTCACGATTACCATGCCATCGTTCGAACCGTTTTCCGGAGAAAGCGTAAGCCAGGAGGCGCTACTGCTGACGGTCCAGGGGATGTTGGATGAAATGTTGAACGCTTTCTGTTCGCTTGAGGCCCTAAAATCAAACGTGTTTGTCGAAACGGTCAGCATCGGCAATGCCCCGTCCTGCGTCACGCTGATGGACTGCGCTTCTAAGTCGGCACTGCTGATGGTGATGGTCGCCGTCCGTTGCGCGACGACCGGATTGGCTTCGGCTGTCACCGTCACCGTGCCGCCGTCCATGCCGTCAGTCGGTGAAACGGTAAGCCACGATGGCGCATCATGGCTCACCTCCCAGGCTGTGTTGGAGGCGACGTCGAACGACTTTTGTTCGCCCGCTGCCGCGAAATTCAATGACGACAGCGCTACGGTCATGCGCAGCGGTACGCCTTCCATCTCGACATCAATGGTTCGCATGCCAATGCCTGTCCCGCTGACGGTAATCGTCGCCGTCAGCAACGATGTCTCCGTGTTGGGAGCTGCTGTAATCGTTACCATCCCGTTGTTTGAACCCGCTTCCGGCGTGACGGCAAGCCATGACGAGGCGTTACTGGCCACTGTCCAGTTGTTGGTGTTCGACGTGACGGTCAGCGATTGCTGGCCGCCAGCATGTTGAAAGCGCAGCGCGCTGGCCGACAGTTCCATCGTGATCGGTATCTCGTTCGTCGTCGTAAGGCATCCCGCAAAAGACAGGCTGAACAAAAGGAATACGGTGAGACGCTTTGCAGCGTCGCGCCATAAAATCAGTATGGTAAATAGGTTCTTCATATCGTCACTATTATCAAACATTTTAAAAAGTCAACCGCAAGCCCGCTCCGTTTCCGGAAGCAACAAACTGCAAACAAATACCGTTGGCGGGAATCGGTTGCGGCGACGAAGGAACAGGCTCTAATGCCAATCCTTTTGGCTGCGTGTTCCGCTTGCTGTGAAGGATGATGCCGGCGCCTATACAAACGCCCCCAACGATACCCCCTGCAATCAGGAAGGCGGGATTCCGCTTTTTTATTTCCACGTAATGACCGGTCTCGTCGCTATTACTCCAATCCGTCGACACTTTTGGGGGGATCATGTAGGTGGCAGTAGCGCCGGCAGCAGCGCTGATGCCTCCAATCGCAAAAAGAATGCCCGACAGCCTGTATATGCCTTTTTCCTCCTGGTACGCAGCCCGGTCGCCCGTACCTTTGCTTTCAACAACCACCTTTTCCTGCCGAACGACCTGCGCTTTCGTCGTGTCTTCGCTGCGCTGGTCAGCGTTTGAATGTAACCATTTCAGTATGTCTTCGTTATCCTTTTCAGCGCTCGTCCGCCGCCTGTTCTGGACGACTTCATCACCCTGTACGGCGTTCGTCTGCGGCCTTTTCTGCGGTTCTTCATCACCCTGTACGGCGTTTGCCTGCAGCCATTTCCGTGCTTCTTCATATCCCTGTTCCGCGCTCGCCTGCAGCCATTTCCGCGCTTCGCTGTCGTCGCGACGAACGCCTCCCGTACCTTTATTATATAGGATACCCAGGTAATATTGCGCTTCGGGGTTGCCCTGTTTTGCAAGCGGACTTATCAGCTGATAGAGTTCGTCGGAATACTGTGGCTCAATCCGATTGTCGAAGATCAGCTTGAACAGGCCAAGCAGGCACTGCTCGTCGCTATCCATGCAAAGGCGATAATAGAAGGCGGCGCCACTGAAATTTCCTGCGGCAACCATTTCGTCACCCTCCTTTTTCGCGTTCTGGGCAAACAGGGCCGAACAACCGAACAACCAGAAAAGTAATAATAGCTTATTAGTCATCAGCAGGTAAATTCATTTGTAATCATCTAATTTTTCAATGGCTGTCGCTACCTTCTTCAACGACGAATCAAAAACCACCCAGCCCCGATCGTTTTTTAGGGCGTAACAATCGTTTTTCAGACGTGCAGAGACCTGGCTGTAACTGAACGATTCAACAGCGATGCCGTCGTGGTTGATGATCCCCCAGCGGTTATCCGATTTTTGCTGTACGATCATGTATTGCGAGCCCAACTTGATGTTGCCGACAAAATTATAGGAGGCCAGCCGCGACTGTGTCTCGATTCGTTTTTTCTCTTCCGCTGCCTTTCCTGACGATTCGCTGGCTTTCTTTTGAGCGCCACTATCGGGCAAGGCCTGTTTGACGGGACGATTGGGGGCAGCCTTGGCGCTTGATTGAGGCGGTTGGCTGTTGGATGCCGAAGATGGTTTACTGTTTGTCGACGATGATGGCTGGCCGTTGGCCGACGAAGGCGGTTTACTGTTTGTCGACGATGATGGCTGGCCGTTGGCCGACGAAGGTGGCTGGCCGTTGGCCGGCGAAGGCGGTTCAGCCGTCATGGACGTCGCGGTGTCGGCTGACACGGTTGCGTCAGCATCCGGTACATCCGGTACCAATCCCTGCGTGTAGTCAGTAGCATCCTGAAATTCAGTTTTCGAGAACATATCCTGCACCCACTGGCTTTGTCGGAGGGTAAATAACTCAAAGCATAGAATGACGCCCAGCAGGATGACCCCTGCGATTCCCAGCGCAAGCTTGATTTTTTTGACGTTCTTTGGGGGGGTGCTGGCCGGTGATTGGGTGTTGCTGACCGTTAACTTGTCGTTGCTGACCGGTAACTTGTCGTTGCTGACCGGTAATTTCCCTTCAATCAGTTCGATAACCTCTTCGGGTGTTTTCGCTACTTGCCAGAGTTGCGCATGCTCTTCGCGCACAAATTTATCGGCGACAGCATGCGAAAACATGCTGAGTAGCGGGTCGTAGAAATTGTTTGTGTTCAGTATGATGATCGGGTTTCGGTGAAGGCCCAGTTGTCGCCAGGTAATTATTTCAAGGAGTTCTTCCAGCGTACCGTACCCGCCAGGCAACGCGATGACGGCATCCGACTTGTCAGCCATTATTTTCTTGCGTTCGTGCATGGATTGCGTTTGGATGACGGTCGTCAGGTTGGAATGACACAAACCTTTGTCGACCATGAAGCGGGGAATCACGCCCGTGACCGTGCCACCTGCCGATAAAACGGCATCGCTTACAACACGCATCAAGCCGATACACCCGCCGCCATTGACAACGTGCAGGTTGCGTTCGCCGAGCATGATGCCCAATTTTTCCGCATCACGGGTGTAGACACTGTCAAGCATGCGGCTTGAGGCACAGTAAACGGTAATGTTTTGTATCATCTGTTGTTCAATTATTGTTCATCTATCATACAGGCGAGCAATAGGGGCCTTCTGGAAAAACGGCGATCCTTTTGCCTGAAGCAACCGCTTCGTCTATCTGATTTTGGAGGGCATCGACAAGGTGCGCCCTCGTTGTCGGATGTCCGTTTACAGACAAGAGCGCCAGGACGTCGGACGGGATACCTGCAGTAAAAAAATGGAGGTTTTGCTGACCGGTTTTTTCCAGGACCCGAATGTGCATTTGCAACTGCCACTGGTCTTTGATAAAAAAACGTCCGTCGCGAATATCATTGATAAAATCATCATGCCTGAAAGCATATTTTTTCATGATGGATGTATATTCGGCGCTGCCCGTTCCTTCCGTACAACTTCCGAAAGCAATGATCTCGGCGCCTTGTTTGATAGCGGGCAGACAGTTGACAAACCCTTTCACACATTGATAAAACGTATCGTCCAACGGGTAACCGCCGCACGAAGTGATGGCCACATCGGCCAACGATTCGACTTTCCGGCAACTTTTTTCCTTGACGTAACTGATAGTCTTTTCGAGCGAAACGGTCTGCTCGCCTGCCATGATCCGGTTGATGTTTCTTTCCTGGTCGAGAACGATATTGATTGAAAAATCAGCCGGACACAAACGGGCAATGGATGTGTTTTCGAGATGACAGGGATTATCGGCCAGTAGGGTGTTGGCGGCATTGGGATGGCTCAGGAAGCGGTATCCATGAAACATCTGAACCGTCTTCAGCGATGCCAGCCCCGGACAGATCGCTTTGCGTCCGCCCGAAAAACCTGCCATGAAATGAGGCTCGACCAATCCCGTTATGATTCTGAACCCCGCTTCTACGTAATAGCGGTTTAGCTTGATTTCGGCGCCCGACCAACTTGTGCCTTCCACCAACGATAGTGTCGATTCGTTTTCGGCTTCATGGTCGACGATCGTATAATTATCCACGATGTCTTTTCCGAACATGTATATCTTTTCGTCGTGTGTCGACGGTCGATGCATTCCGGTAGCGACGAGTATCACGATCTCTTCCCTGCGAATCCCCTCCTTGCCGACAGCTTCGAGCAGATGGGGCAAAAAGGAACGGTAAGGGATGGGTCGCGTGATGTCGGAAACCACAATCGCCACATGCCCTTTTCTTTTTTCCTGTAACAGACGACCGAGCGGCAGGCAACCTGTTGGATTTGCAATGGAATCCAGCAACATGTCGCATCCCTCCATGCCGGTCGGCTCATATTGAGGCGCATAGCTCAAACTGTCATCGGGAACCTTCAATTGAATGTCGTCCTTCCCGTATCTGAAATGTATGTCCATAATTGAAGTTTTTTATTTTCAACGATTGTGCAAAGATAATGCAAGACGTGTAAAACACCAAATAATTATAATTGTTTGGGTGCATTTCAAATTGTCGCTTTTCAACCTTTCCGTCATTGCGAGACAACTTGTTGTCGAAGCAATCCAGTGTAAGCGTTGTTTACTGGATTGCTTCGTTCCTCGCAATGACGGGATGCGACAATTTGAAATGCACTCCTCGGATATAAAAATTTACGAGCAAATTTTGTATATCTCTCGACTTTCGCTATCTTTTGTCAGAAACAGAAGATAGCTTCGCTCGGATATAAAAATTTACGAGCAAATTTTGTATATCTCTCGACTTTCGCTATCTTTGTACGCAAAACTTTAAAATATTTTATCATGCATGAATTATCTCACTTTTTACATTCGATCGTCAAGTCATACCGGAAAATCTGCCTCATGCTGACAGTGTTGTATCTGTTTGGTTCGTTTTCGGCGGCGGCACAGGATTTTTTAGTCACTGTCAACTACGATACGTTGAATTGCAAAATGGGCAAGATGAAGGATGATTTTTATCCGATCACCTTTGTGATGGACGATGAAAAGATGACAGGCCTCATTCACAAAGACTCGGTGTTTTTTTATAAAAAGAATATTTTCCGGGGTTTGGACGACAATAGGCTGCGTCCGTGGTATCCGTTAGTCGAAATAGGCTTCGATGCGGGCGTCGCCCATCAGTTCGGGACGTTTCGCATCGATGACGATCTGACCGACAAAAACGAGTTCGGCGCACGAACGGGCTTTCATGCAGGATCGGACTTGACTTATTACGTTTCTAAACAAATAGGGTACGGCGTAAAATATAATTTCCGATCCCTGTTGGGAGGTGATATTCGTTACCAGTATGTCGGGCCCTTGATGGCGTTCAGGTTTCCGAAAAAAAACAAGCCCGATCATTTGTTTTTCAGTGTTTCAGGCGGCATCGGGTGGATGAATCAGAAAAATGCGCCGATACAAAGGGACTTGGTGCGCACGCGAATCGAGATGCACGCCAAGGCGGTAACCGGAGATGTCACAGTAGGCTACCACTACAAACTGTCGAAGCACGCGGCCATACGCATCAAGGCCGGATGTAATATCGGTTATCCCGGTTTTGTGCGAGTTGCCGATTTGACAAAGCTGGTTCAGGCATCCGACAAACCGCTTGAACTTGGCAATTATTGCCACAATATGAATACCTTCAACCTGACGGCAGGTTTCTTATTTCATTAAGGCGCATGAATGCACGCCCCGGCAAGGTGGGTGCATTTCAAATTGTAGCTTTACAACCTTTCCGTCATTGCGAGACAACTTGTTGTCGAAGCAATCCAGTTTAATAGTTGTATCCTGGATTGCTTCGTTCCTCGCAATGACGGGATGCGACAATTTGAAATGCACCCTGAAAATTTGGATATTTTTCATTGTATAAATAATTGATTAAACATCTACTCCCAACCAAGTCGGTCGCCTTGAAACATCTATGGCTATGCCGGTGATGCAGGTGTCGTCGTATTTGTCGCCCGGATAGACTTCCATAATTTCGAACCTGAAATCGGTTTGATAGACGTGGATTTTTACTGCGGGTTCTCTACCCACCAATTTTGCATATTCGCCTTCGGCAGGAATTTCGATGCCGTGTTTTCTGGGGAATACCTCCAGACCGTCCGGTAATTGGAATGTTTGCGGCTTATCGATGTCGGCAAGGTGAAGGTCGCACCAGTGTCTGTTGCCCACATAGAGCCGCAGGGTTTTCACGCGCGAGTTGTTTTTCCATGTAATTTTGTCTTTGGCATAGCCGTTTACAATCAACAACTTGTCTATACATACAAAGTCATCTTCTATGATACTGTTTGCTTTTGATATAAATGTCATGGTTACGCTCTCGCCAATGCCGTATCCTTTTACCCCTTCGCACCACGTTTCCGCACGATTTCCGCCGCCATCCTCCGCGTCGTTTAGAAGATTTTGGGCATCGTAACGAATATTGCCGGTGGGCGCCTGTGAAGAGGTTGCCGTAAACGATTCATCACACCAGCGAAGCGCCCACCATCCGTACCGCACGTAGGTAACGGCGCTTTCAAAGTTATAGTATTGACCGTTGGGATCGGAAGTATATCCATACGGGCCTCCATACTCTTCGTCTCCTTCTTTAGAGGGGCGTACAAATTCGCCTATTTTGGAGGGCGAGAGTACGGGTGGTTCCTGAGGGTTGTCTGCCTTAGAGTGCAACTCGAACGCTCCGTCCGGCTTGGGATAGCCTGTATCGTACACCCACATTTCAAGCGCTTTCCACTCCCTTTTTGGACCATCCGGTTTTTCCTCTTCTATACTTATACGGAATTCAATGCCCAGATCCTTGCCATCAGGGTGAAAACAATATATGGTGGCATTTCCCCAACCGCCATTGTCAGGCAGATCGTCAACAGAAAGGTGTCCCTTACTATCCCGCGTGTCAATGCGAATATGTTGAAATACCTCTGTCACCTCCTTTGCCGTTGAGCCGACTCCTAAGTTTTCGGCAGTACGGTATTGTTCTTTTTTAATGCAAAGGATATAGCAATCGCCTTTTCTGTCCATCACTCTGTCGCCTACCCGCTGACCGGGTACAATCAGCAAAGAGTCAGGTACAAAAACGCCATTTTTTGAGCGCTGAGACCCTCCTCCGCACGATACCGCCAAAATCAACAGGGCGACGGCTACAAAAATGATTGACTTTTTCATTTTGACAAAAAAATTGAATAAATGAATTTTAATCTCTAAACTCTAATCTCTAAACTCTAACCTCTAATATCTAATCAATAATTCCATCAAAATAAATTTGGGTGATGGCAGTATCATCATATTTATCGCCCTTATATACTTCGAGGATTTCAAATTTCAAGGTCCATGCCGGCAATTGTGCATACTTTTCGCTGTAATACCAATTGTCGCTTTCGATATCGGCAGGTCGTTTGTAGCCAATCGGTTCAAACTTGAAAATCTGTTCGTTACTACTATCTTCCAAATGTAAAATGGCAAAAGGTGTATCATCGACATACATTTTTAGTTTTTTCACGCGGGAGTTTTCGCGCCATGTTTTATCAGTTTTTACATAGCCGTTGGCAACCCTGACTTCGGTAATTCTTGCCATTGTATGCTCGAAATAATAGATGATGTATTCACCTATCCCATAACCCTTTACGCCTTCTACCCAAGCAGCGCTGAGATTCCCGTCATGGGCATTTTCGGGAAGATAATTAATAGTGTCGTTATTTGATTTCAAATACGACGAAGCTATAATGCTGTAGGGGCCTGTGTTATAATACGAATGCCACGGGCTACACCCATCGCA
>Ga0082212_10002060_pt1 | contig 29559 bp, 24 predicted proteins | sample TergutNt197P3_FD_71548 | JGI IMG/M metagenome (GOLD analysis project Ga0082212, IMG submission 71548) | Neocapritermes taracua P3 segment gut microbial communities from Petit-Saut dam, French Guiana - Nt197 P3 | ecosystem: Host-associated > Arthropoda: Insects > Digestive system > Gut ...
GTTGATCTGGGTGAAGGCGCTCTCCCCGTCCAGCTTGCGTTCCACGTCGTAGCCGACGACGATCCTCAGCTCCCCTTCCTTCTCCGGCGCCAGATCCCAGCGCAGGGGGATTCTGCCGTCCATGCCATAACCCATGAGCCCGGTGGGCTTCGTCAGGTCAAGGCTTATGCCGTTTTGGATCACCACGTCCGCGCTGACCCCGCCGCCCTCGACGGTATACCGTATCCACGCGTTGCTGCCATCCACCTGGCTGTAGGCCGAAAGATCGTCCCGGATGATCAGCTCCGCCGCCTCGGCGAAAGCCTCGTCCGTCATGCTCATCATAGCGATGGCTTCCCTCGCCTCCAGCAGCTCGGCAGCCACCTTGTATTTCCGCTCCCCGTCCGCCTCGGCCAGAAGGCCGGCCAGCCGCCTCTCTTTGTCGCTGGGTTGTTTCTGGTATACGCCCAGCCTGCCGTCTACGGACGCCTTTTTTCCTTCCATCACGTTGACCGTATTATTTAACGTCCGATCCGAAGCAGGAATCCTCTGGTCTCCGGTAAGCAGCAGAGAATCCATCAACTGCATCTTCTCAAAATCGTCTTTGGCGCCCTCTTCCGGCGCGAACTCCGGCGCTTTCGCCAGGTTGGTGGAATAGATCTTCTCCTGGAATGCCTCCTTGCCCGCTAGTCCAAGGATACTAAGCTTCTCGTTGGTGAGCGCCGCGTCCGCAAAGGCGTCCCTTACGCTTTCCCGCCGATGGACGCCTTCTTCGTCTACTGTATCGATCTCATAGTCGGATTCCCCGTTCAGTATCTTTGCGGGAGAAGCGACCCCTACCATGATCAGCTCTTTTTCCCCTTCGCTCCCTACCTGGCGATATACGTTGTATCCCTCGTCGGGCAGCCATCCGTCCACCGGGTTGAGATGAAGCCAGGTCTCGCCATCCTGCCAGATGCCGTGTACGGCGAGTTTCGGCTCCACCGGCAGAGATATTTCCAGCGGCAATGGGTATATCATCGAGCCGATATGATCCAGCAGCCCGCCAAGCAGATTCCGATGGCCGGCCAGGACGTCCGCGGCGCTAGCCATAGGGGCTATCGTCTGCGCGGCGCTTCCCGGCGACAAAGCCAGCTCCCCCGCGGCGGCAAACCGTATGCTAGCTTCCTGCCCAACTGTGTAGGAAGCAAAGGTATACTCATCCTGCCCCATCGCCTCCTCATCCTGCTCCGGCGCCCCCGCTTCGGCGGCTGGCGCGCCATCCGCAAGCGCCGTCTCATCCAGCCCCAGCGCCTGCATCAGGGCTGCCACCGCCGCCCGCTCGTCGTCTTCCTCATCATACAGATCAGGCAGGTAGTAGGCCTCCTCCGGCTCCGCGAGCCACGCCTCTATCTGCCCGTGCAATATCCTGAGATTATTTAAGGTAAAACGGGAGTTGACGATATCCGTCAAGTTTTCCGCCTGCATGATCTCCGCCGCGATCCCCGGATTCCTCAGGATATCCTCGATATCCGGATTAATGCTGTGAAGCAGCTCGTCCAGGGTCTCCGGATGAGCCGGGTAATCCTCCACGAGGACATAATCCCTGTCCGGCAGGGAAGAGAACACCGGCGGGCGGGCAAAGGCGCCGCCCAACCATAATGCGCCCACTGCGACCAGCGCGACGAAGGCGACGACGATCACCACCGACCTTGCCGTATGCGCTTTGCATTGGTTAACTATCCAAGCCCATATAATCTTTAGTCGCGCGGAAAAGCTCTTCATGCCGCATCCCCCCTTGTTGTGTATCATTATAATAAATTATGAGGAAAAAATCACCTACCCAGTCGGGTAGGTTTGATAAAATCAAGTAGGTTTCTCTGCGTTTTTAAGTGTTTATCCCATCTTGCCCGACACATACTTCTGCGTCAGCTCGTGTTCCGGGGTGTTAAACAGGTCGTAAGTCGGCTTCCACTCGACTACTTCGCCCTGATAGAAGAAGGCGGTATAGTCCGCGATCCTGCTCGCCTGTTGCATATTGTGGGTCACCATGATGATGGTATAGCTCTTTTTCAGTTGCATCAACAGTTCTTCTATTTTAAAGGTTGAGATGGGATCCAGGGCCGAGCAGGGTTCGTCGAATAGGATGATCTTCGGGTCAAGCATAAGCGCCCGAGCGATGCAGAGACGCTGCTGCTGCCCGCCGGAAAGTTTCATCGCCGTTTTGTCAAGCCTGTCCTTCAACTCATCATATATCCCGGCGTTTTTCAGGTTCTGCACAGCCAGCTCAACCATCTCCGAACGCTTTTCCCGAAAATGTTCTTTCACCGGCAATAGCATATTCTTCATCACCGTCATGGGAAGAGGGTTTGGCTGCTGAAATACCATCCCGATCCCCATACGCAGGTTTTCCACGGCTTTTTTCCCGCGCAGCTGATAGACGTCCGCCCCGTCGATCTCGATCTCCCCCTCCCGTCTGAACGAAGGGATGAGGTCGTTTAAGCGGTTGATCGACCGGAGCAGCGTCGTCTTCCCGCAGCCGGAGGGTCCGATGAATGCATAGATACTATTCCCCGGGATATCCAGGCTGACATGTTTTAGCGCGTGGTTTTGGCCGTAGTAAACGTTGAAATCCTTAATCTTCACATCACCCATTGCTCTTCACCCTCACCTTCGCTATGCTTCCGATGACGGCGGTCATCGCGTTGAGGAGAACGATCATCGCGATGAGGACAAGGGACGCGCCGAAAGCTACCGCGTAATTGTTCCCCTCCCCCACCGGCGAGGTATAGTAAATATAGCTGGTTAGCGTCAGACCTGTGTTCTTCAGGGTAGACAGCCAGTTTTCAGGCAAATACCAGGGCTGCGTCCCGCTCATTCTAAGGGTGCCCCCTAAAGCCAGCCATACGATAGCCGTATCCCCGATGATTCTGCCCATGCCGAGGATCACGCCGGTGACCAGGCCTTCCGTGGCGCATTTCAGCACTACTTTCGATATCATCCGCCATTTGCTCGCGCCCAATGCGTAGGCTCCCTCGATGAAGGATTGAGGCACCGACCGGATGGCTTCCTCCATCGCCTTGATGACAAAGGGAAGTATCATCGCCGCCATTGTGATTGAAGCGACGAAAAAGGATTTGCCATAGGCCCTTTCCACAATCCCGCCGGCAAGCTCCACGGGAGCCGACAGGAACGCGAGCCAGGGCTTCGTAAATACTGAGAGGGCAAACAACGCGATGACAATGGTGGGCACGCCGGAGAGGACGTCGATGGCTGTCTTGATCGCGCCGCGCATAAGGCCTTTTTTTGAGTAGAAGCAGAGATAAATCGCGGTAGCTAAGGAAAAGGGGAAAGCGACCCCTATGCCCAGCACCGTCAGTAGTACCGTGCCAACCAGTGGGGTGAGTATCCCTCCGTCTTCGGCGTTCCGCGCGGAAGCGGTCGGTTCGGTCAGGATGAAGTCCCGCGATATCACGTGAGAGCCTTCGACGGCTACGTTGACGACGATGAAAAGGCATACGCAGACAACCAGCACTACCGCTATCCAGGAATAAGCGTACCCCGCCGCCGTACTGAACGCATTGTTCTTTCGCTTAATCATCATATCCGGCCGCCTTCCTGAGCAGTCTCTCGACAAACTTCGCGCCGATGGACAGGACGGCGCCGAAGCACAGCAGAATAGCGCCGCAGGCAAATAGGGCGCTTTCCACAGACGGGACGCTCATTGCTTCGCTTTTATTAATGATTGCCGCCGCCAGCGGGAGTACTGGGGTAAGTAAAGCGGCGAAGCCGTGCTCCAGCATCGGTATCTTTCCGACGCCGCCGCAGACCATGGATACCGCGATGGCTTCGCCTATGCCCCGGCCCGCCCCAAGGATGACGCCGGCAATGATCCCGGAGCGCGCGGAGGGAAGAACGATCTTCCATATGACCCTGAAGCGGCTCATGCCGAAAGCGAAGCCTGCTTCCCGCTGATCGTGGGATACCGTATGGATCGCGTCGATACTGAGCGTGATGATCGTAGGCGCTATCATGAAGGACAACACAACGATGGAGGACAACAGATTTCGGCCGGACATCTGGAAAAAATCGAGGAATTCGATTTGCATGTCCACCGTGATCAGCTTTTCCTCGATGAAAGGCACCACCGTCATGATTCCCACTAAGCCAAAGACTACCGATGGTATGGACGCAAGCAGCCTGACAAAAGCCACCAGCACAGTAGAGGCAACCTTTGGCGCCAGTTCGCTTATCGCCACCGCCGCGCCGATGGAAAAAATCGTGGCGACAGCCAGGGCGATGACAGTGGAGAGCAGCGTGCCTGCGATCAAGCCGAGTAAGCCGTACTCCAGCACAGGCTCCTCCGTCGCGCTAAAGGCGGCGCGTATCTGGCTGTCAAAGCCGGTTTTCGTGACGAGACCCGCCCCGTTTTCCAATATCACCGGCATCGCCTTGGAAAATACAAAATAAAAGATAAATACTATTGTGACGATGGAGACAAGGGACAGGATCCGGATTATCGCCTCCGGCAGGCGGTCGGCTAGTTTTTTCATGAGACCCCCGCGATTACGCTGAAAAGGTAAGCGCATGCTTACCCTTTCAGCGGCACTATTCGCTATTGTACTAAACGCTGAATACTATTTGCTGAGCGCGACATAACCTTCTTTTGTCACGATCTCATTCTGGCATTCCAGGCTTCTCAGGTAATCGATGATCTTTGCTTCCGTCTGGCCGGGTTTGCCTTTCGTGAACACGTACAGGCTGCGGCTCGCGGGATAGGCGCCACTGTTGACCGTAGCCTCGCTTGGCTTGACGTCGTTGACGGAAAGCGCCTTGACCGTGCTGTCCACAAAGCCGATGGAATCAAAGCCTATGCCGTTCGCGTCCCTGGCGACCGCGTTTTTCAACAGTTCGGCGGAAGCATAGGGAGTGGCGCGCTCCACGACTTTCTCCTTGTCAAGCAGCAGATCCTCAAGGGTAGTGAGGGTACCGGAGCCGGTCTCCCTGGTGTGGATGAGGATCGGGGCGTTGCTGCCGCCGACTTCGTTCCAGTTCTTGATCTCGCCGGTGAAGATGCCCTTTACCTGCTCTTTGGTCAGATTCGCGACCGGATTGGAGGGATGGACGATGATCGCGATGGCGTCTTTCGCGATCTGGTAGGCGTCTACGACTTCCGCGTCCGCGGCGGATATGGAGCTTGAGGACATACCGATGTTGTTGGCGCCGCTCTTCGTATCATTCATGCCCGCGCCGGAACCGCCGCCCGCTACGGTGATGGAGAGCTTGCCGGCATTCTTGGCTTCCAGCCTGCGCGCGGCTTCCTCCATGATGGGCTGGACGGTGGTCGAGCCGGATACCTTCACCGAGCCGGAAATGCTCGTGAAGTAGTTGACGGTAACGATATCATTGGCGAAATCTACCGCCGCGTTAATGGATTCCGCGAAGGCGCGGAGGGGTATCATCGTGCTGCCCCCGATGATTTTCGCCGGGACGTCCAAGGTCTTGGGTGAACCATTGACCGTATAGTTCGCGGATCCGACGGTGAAAACCACTGTATTGGCAGCCGTCTTGATCGTGGCCTGCTGCGTGGCCTGGTTCCATTCTACATCCGCGCCCAGCGCTTCGGAGATGACGCGAAGAGGTACGAGGGTCCTGCCGTCTTCCACGACCGGGGCTACGGCGGCTTTAGCTTCACTGCCGTCGATCATGATTTTGATGGGGTCGGCGGCATAAAGCGCGCCTGCTGTCATGCCGAGGATCATGGTCAATACGAGAAACAGGCTTACGAGTTTTGTCATGGATTTCATTTTACGTTGCTCCTTTTCATTTTGGTTGTAATCAATTTTGACTTTGTTTATGCCTAAAATTATAACGATTTATCGGAATGTTACTTGCACGTAAACGTAAAGAAACGGTAAAATTCGCGTAAAATAGCCCGCTGCCTGGACAGCGGGGAGAGCTCGACGATCCCGCTTTCTCTGATACTTTATACGGCGATTGGGAGCCGATTCCCTTTTGCGGACGCCACGGCTTTCTTCTTGTCCGCTAAGAAGCCGGTCAGCCTTGATAGCGAGCTGTTGACGACGAGTTCTTTAGGAAATTTGCATTCGTCGAGAATCGCAAGGGCGCGCGTCATATTTCCGACGTCATAACAAATATGGCTGTCACTGGAGACGATGACGGGGACTTCCAGGCTTTTCGCCAGCTTCAACATTTTGCTGTAGTTGCCTGCGGCGCCCTCGCGAAATGAACCGGGGCATAGGGATGAGTTGTTTACCTCGAGGGCTATATGATAGCGCTTCGCCGCGCGGATGAGCGCCTTATAGTCGAGAGGCATAAGATCGTCGTCGGGATGCCCAAGGATAAAGACGTGAGGATTGCTCATAGCCGCGATGGCGGCGTCGGTGCAATACGCCCTCTTCTCCTTTGGATAAACCGGATAATGCAGGCTTGCTATGGCATAGTCTAAAGTATCCAATACCTCCGGGGGGAGATCCAAGTCCCCGTATTCGTTTAGGATACTCAGCTCCGCCCCGTGCAATACTTGCAGCGTACCCCAGTCTTTGCGGATAACCTTCAGGTTCCTGAAGTAAGTCTCCTTTGGCGCGTCGTCCAGCGCCGGGGCATGATCGGAGACGCCGAGGTACTTGAGCCCTTTTTCTTTCGCGTTTGCCATGTTTTCCATGAACGTGCTGTACGCGTGGCCGCTCGCAATCGTGTGCGTGTGTAAATCTGCGATTATCTTCATCATTCGTCCTTTCCCGGCTTTCCGTCGAAGCCGGATGCATTCTCTCTCTTGATTCATGGATAACATACCTTCTTGACTCCCGTTATTCAAGCAAGGGAAGGTGTGGCGCGCGTAAAATTTGCGTAAACCATATCCGGCCGGCGTTTAACGAAAAGCTCCGCCCGGTCGCCTGGGCGGAGTAAAGGTGTTGTAGTGCTATCCGGCGTTATCCCGGAATGCTATAAGTAAGGTATCTCGTTGCACCACTTGATGGCTCCCAGGTACTCCTCGCTTACATGGGCGGCGTCCAGCCTTAATGAACCCGTCGTCTCTTCGACTTTGTCCCAATCGCTACGCTCAATGCTAATGGCAAGATCCAACATATCATAAAGGTGGCCCCTGCCCTCGATGAGCGCGTCGCGCACCTGATCCGGGAGGAGTATCCCTTCGATGGCGGATTCCATCGGCATGTCCATCAGTATATCCAGCAGGGAGAAGAGGCCGGTCTGGAAGGCGTTTTCGCTGGACAGCTCCCTTAGCCATCTCATATTTAGGTTCTCCAGGAAGCGCCCGCGTATCATGGACATCTTGATGATTTCATCCGGCTTGTCGGAGCTAAGCCCCATGAGGGAAATCATAAATACCCATTTCCGGATCTCCCTGGTACCGATGATGGCCAGGGCCTGGGTGACGTCTTTCACTTGATTACGCAAGCCGTAGTAAGAAGAGTTGACGAGCTTGAGCAGCTTGTAGGACAAAGCCACGTCGCCGCGGATGGTGACCCCCAGCCTTTCGAAGTCAAGTTCTTCCTCCTGGTTGATCTCCCTGAGCAGGGAGATATAGCTGGCCTTCAGCGGGGAAAGCGTCTTCGTGGTATAGGTGACCGGCTTGCTGAAAAAGTACCCTTGAAATAAGGAGAAGCCCATCTTCTCTGCCAGGACGAACATCTCATTCGTCTCGATTTTCTCCGCCAGGAGCTGTTTCCCCTTGATGGGGAATTTTTTCAGCATGTCGGATATCTCGTCCGGCGTGCTGAGCATGAAATCGAACTTGATCACCTGGCTCAACTCGATGAGGGGGTCGAGCTCCGGGCGATAAACGAAATCATCCATCGCCAGCGTATAGCCCCGGTCATACAGGTTGCGGCAGGCTTCGATGATCTCCGGCTCCGGCTCCACGTCCTCCAGTATCTCCACCACGAGCTGCTCCTTCGGGAACAGAGTCGCGGCGCCTTCGAGGAGAAGCCGGGAAGTGAAGTTCACGAAAGCCAGCTTGCCCCCCGTGATGTTCTCCAGCCCCCTGGAGAAAAAGCTCTCCATCACCACACGCGATGTAGCTTGATCCGCGTCGGTGACCATCGAGTTCTTTTCCGCCGCCCCGCTTCGGAAAAGCAACTCATACCCATACGCTTTCATTTTCCTGTCAAGTATCGGCTGCCTTGCTACATAGGCGTCCACGGACATGACCTCCATTGATTCAATTTTGTAATAAAGTATACCGCGCCGAATCAGACATTCGAATCATATAAACCGATTCTAAGTATATAGTATCCATCACCAATTATCAAACGCTATCTTTCGCCGGCCTTGCATACACTGTGTCCGTGAAATGTTAGTAGTTGTATGCGGCTAACCTTGTTTCGAGACGTCCGCGATAATGATTGACTTTGTTGTGCAAACGTAGCAAAATGAAGGGGCTTATTTCAAGGAGGTGAAGCGCGGGATATGAAAAAAGACGTCACGGCGACCACGACCACACGGGCGGACAGGGCTAAGAGACGGCTGCTGGGCGCGGCGGTCAAGCCCCATGAGACACTTCTCATCCAGTATGACAACAGCTTCGACGGCTACGATGAGGATAAAGTCGACGAGATGCGCGACCAGTATGGCGCGAACCTCATCACAAAGCAAAAAAAAGAAACCATATTTCACCGGTTATGGGACGCCTTTGTCAACCCTTTCACCATAGTTTTATTTGTGCTGGCAGCGCTGTCGTTTGTCACAGACGTGATCGTGGCGCCCCCGGGGGAAAAAGACCTCACCGCAGTCGTCATCGTCCTGGCGATGGTCCTGATCAGCGGGATGCTCCGCTTCGTGCAGGAGCTCCGCAGCGGCAACGCGGCTGAGAAACTAAGCGAAATGGTAGAGACCACCGTAGCCGTCAAACGCCGCTATGAAGTGGAAGGCGCGGAGGATCCGCTTCCCGAGAAGCGGGAGATCCCCATGGATGAGGTTGTGGTCGGCGACGTGATCTATCTGGCGGCAGGCGACATCATCCCCGCCGATCTGCGTATCCTTCAGGCAAAGGACTTGTTCATCAGCCAGTCCTCCCTCACCGGCGAAAGCGAGCCGGTGGAGAAGTTCAGCGCGCCTCTCACAGGCAAGCCGTCAAACCCCCTAGACCTGAATAATCTCGCCTTCATGGGGAGTACGGTCATATCCGGTTCGGCGGCGGCTCTGGCGCTGGCTGTGGGCGACGACACAGTACTGGGGGGGATAGCGGGGCAGTTGCGGGAGAAAGCGCCGCCCACCAGCTTTGAGAGAGGCGTAAGCTCCGTCTCCTGGCTACTGATCCGCTTCATGCTCGTCATGGTACCCGTAGTGCTGTTCGTCAACGGCTTCACCAAGGGCGACTGGCTCCAGGCATTCCTCTTCGCGTTATCCATCGCGGTAGGGCTCACCCCGGAGATGCTGCCCATGATCGTATCCGCGAATCTTGCCAAAGGCGCCGCCGCCATGTCGAAGCAGAAAGTCATCGTCAAGGAAATCAATGCCATACAGAACTTCGGCGCCATGGACGTCCTGTGTACGGACAAAACGGGTACGCTGACCCAGGATAAAATCATACTGGAGTACCACCTCGACGTCCACGGCCACAGCGACGTAAGGGTACTCCGCCATGCCTTCCTCAACAGCCATTACCAGACCGGTTTGAAGAATCTGATGGACGTCTCCATCATCGAGCGGGCGCGGGAGGAAAAGGTGATCGAAGACGAGAGCTCCTATACCAAAGTGGATGAGATCCCCTTTGATTTCAGCCGCCGCCGGATGAGCGTCGTGGTGTCCGACGCCGGGGGCAAGACGCAAATGATCACCAAAGGCGCTATCGAGGAGATGCTTGATATATCCGCTTTCGCCGAATACGCCGGGCACATCGAGCCCATGACGGAAGCGCTAAGGCAGGAGATACTGGACAGATGCAACACATATAACGACGACGGCTTGCGCGTGTTGGGCGTAGCGCAGAAGACAGATCCCTCGCCCATCGGCGCCTTCTCCGTGGCGGACGAGAGCGACATGGTGCTCATCGGCTTCCTCGCCTTCCTCGACCCGCCTAAAGCAAGCGCCGCCGCCGCCATCGCATCCTTCCACGAGTACGGCGTGGACGTGAAGGTGCTGACAGGCGACAACGACGCCGTGACCAGAAGCGTGTGTAAGCAAGTCGGCTTATCCGCGGTAAGCATACTGCTCGGGGACGACATTGAGCCCATGGACGACGCGCTGCTCTCAGCCGCCGTCGAGGCGACGGACGTGTTCGCCAAGCTTTCGCCCCAGCAGAAAGCGCGGGTAGTGACCGCCCTCCGCCAAAACGGGCATACGGTAGGGTACATGGGCGACGGCATCAACGACGCGGCGGCTATGCGGGCAGCCGACGTGGGCATATCCGTAGACACCGCCGTAGACATCGCGAAAGAATCCGCGAAGATGATCCTCACGGAAAAAGACCTGATGGTGCTGAAAAACGGTATGATCGAGGGCCGTAAGATCTACGCCAATATCATCAAGTACATCAAGATGACGGCAAGCTCCAACTTCGGTAATATGTTTTCCGTACTTGCGGCAAGCGCTTTCCTGCCCTTCCTGCCCATGCTGCCCATTCACATCCTTCTGTTGAATCTGATATACGATATCTCCTGCATCGCCGTCCCCTGGGATAATGTGGACGAGGATTACCTTGCCGTCCCGCGCAAATGGGACGCGTCGAGCATCGGCAAATTCATGGCTTGGATCGGGCCGACAAGCTCTGTCTTTGACGTTACGACTTACGCGTTGATGTTCTTTATCCTATGCCCGGCTATGTGCGGCGGCCTGGCATTCGGTCAAATCACGGATCCGGCGGTACAGGCATACTTCATCGCCCTTTTTCAAGCGGGCTGGTTCGTGGAGTCCATGTGGAGCCAGACCCTGGTCATCCACATGATCCGCACGCCGAAAGTGCCCTTCATCCAAAGCCGCGCCTCATGGCCCGTCGTCCTGCTGACTTTCTCCGGCATCGCCGTACTGACCTGCATACCCTTTACGCCCTTTAGCGGAGCTATCGGGCTTGCCCCCCTGCCGCCGGTGTATTTCGCCTGGCTTGCCCTCACCGTCGTACTCTACATGCTGCTCGTGACATTATTTAAAGCGATCTTTGTGCGTCGATACGGTGAACTGCTTTAAGTACTCCGCTGCATCTCAATGGCTGAGATGTACCAATCCAGCCGAGCTTCTTCGATATCCGCGATCATGTTTGCGAAAAGCTCCAGCTCGCCGCTTAATGCGTATAGCTCAAGGGCGTCGAAGTAATCCAGGCGCGAATCCTTCGGTATGGAGACTGGCAGAAATCCATGGGCCATCAGCTGATAATTCATGATTAGCCTCGACGTTCTACCGTTTCCGTCAGCAAAAGGATGGATCCTGACAAACTCCGCGTGCGTCCAAGCCGCCAGCTCAATGGGGTTGTAACTGCTTTTATACGGCAAGTCGGCATAGAAGTTTTTGATTTCGATGTACATCTGGTTGGGCGAAGGCGGGTGATGGGCCGCGCCGGTGATCCGCACTTCCACATTCCGGTAAATACCGCCCTGGAAGATATTCTCCATCAGCAGCTCATGGATGTCCTTGACGATCCCTTCATCCAGCGCTTTGCCTTCCACGACACATTTATGTATATATGAGAAGGCTTTATCGTGGTTGACCACCTCGTAGATTTCGCGTAACGCTTTACCTCCGATGGACAACTTGTCTTCCAGCACCAGCTTGGTTTCCATCAGCGAGAGGGTGTTGCCCTCGATAGCTGTGGAGTTGTGCGTGTATTCTACGGCAAAGGCGTCTTCATAATTCTTAAGGACAGGCTCCGGTAAAGAGCTTTTATTCTGCTGTAAGTAATCCCGCTTACTTTGCAGGGCTTCATAGTCCATTACGTTCACTTCCCGCAAATATCATACATCGATTTACATTTTTTTGCAACGAAGAAAACAGGGTCGTCGGCTATTCAGTCGCCCCAAGTCGGCTGCGGGTCATCGGGTAAGCCCGAGTACCACCACTTATCCCCGTCCAATACGCCGAATTCTTCGAACGCGTTCCCGGAGATATCGCAGCGGTCAAAGCGGAAGGGAATGCCCGGCTACGATGCTCTCAATTTCGATATCCGCGCAGCCTTCGAAGCGAAGGACATTCGCGTAGCTTGCTTCGTTAGTAACCGGGACGCGCCCGGGGCCGACGGCAGGCGAAGTTCCTTTATCCCTACCCGGGAGGACGAAAACAAACGCAAGCGCAGCGGCGACCACGGCGAGCCCAATCCCGATCATAAGACCTTTCTTCGGCTTTGCTTCCATTTCCTATCGTTCCTCGTTTCTTTGATTAATCCGCTTTCTCAAACAGGAATAAGCCCGGTTCTTCCCCATTTTTCACATCGCCGAACAGGCTTTCGCCCTGGAGAGCATACAGGCCCATCAGGAACTTACCTTCGTGTTCGGCCATCTTCCGGCCTTCGCCGCCTTCCCAAAACCGGTACGATTCGGGATCCATCGCCTTGCCGTGTATATAGAACGTGATTTCCCCGCGGTCCTCCGGGTCGTCGTCCCACCACGAGCTGGACGTGATATGCCCCTCCAGGTAACGCCCATACGCCCGCTCACCATCCGGCCCGAAAAAATCAACGTAAAAACAGAGGTCGCCGTTGAAATCATTCTGCTCGACTTCCATTCGGCAGGTCAGCCCCCCCGACCGCCCACACGTCCAGGAACCGATCAGGTGATCCCGGATCGCGGGCGAAGTCGGCGGGTCATACCAATACACTTGTTCGAATACATAGGCCGCCGGGCTGCTTCCCCCAAGGCTGAAAAGCTCGTCCCCCCGCTCCAGCCTCATGCCGATGGTATACGCGTCGTCGTTGTCAAAATCCAGAGTATAATCGCCGCTCAGCTCATAGGGCAGACCGGCGAACACAGCGGCGTCGCCCCTGGTCCAATGCATATACAGCTCAAAATGTATCGAAGCAGATGCATTGCCGCCCTCGTTTCCGGCGATGATCTCGTAGTCCCCCTCGTAACCCACGCTCACGTCCGGCCAACTGCTCATCTCATATATCTCCAGCGCGCAGCGATACTCGTCCTGAAACGTCAGTTCGCCGCGGTATCCCGGCAAGAGCCCGGCGGACCACGGCCCCCAGCCTAATTGGCGGAGCGCGGGCGCAAGCTCCCGGGATAAGGCAACATCGACAGGCGGCGCGGCTTCGGATAACGCGGCTTCGGGCGGCGTGGCAGCAGGCGGCACTACTTCAGGCGACTCGGCAGCAGGCGGCGCCGCTTCAGGCGACCCGGCGTGATCTTTCTCTGCCTGGACGTCAGCAGGCGCCGCCGTTTCAGCCGGGCCGGGCGACATGGCTTCCGGGGCTTTCGCGGAACAAGCGCTCAGCCCCGCCAGCAATAAAATAATTGTCATCCAAAGGGCTTGTTTCTTCACGGAGCACCTTCCCGCGTCTCATGGGTATGTTCGTCTGTCCGCTCATCTGTTCATTCATCCGGTCACGGCGACCAGTAGCGGCTGTATACATACTCATCTTTTTCTACGAACCCGCCGCCGTCCTCGTACAGAACGACCACGTTTTCCCCTTCCGGGGCGCCCCAGGTAAGCGCCAGCACAAGCTCCCCGTCCAACCGCGCGAGAAACAGGGGCTCAAAGTTGCCCGGCTCGTCTCCCATATCGATCCGCCAGGTACACCATTCATCGTATTCCGCCGGTTTATCCCAAAAGAGCGTATCCGGCCCGTCCAGATAGACGATGCTGAAGAGCATGTCGTCGCCCTCGCGCTCAAACAGGAACAGGCCGATCTGCCCGCCTTCCGCCGACACGGACAGCAGCTCGCTCCACTTGACCCCGCGCCCTTTGATAAGGTAGATATAGTCCTCCGTTTTCAAGCCCATCAACGTCCGCTTGTCCATGCCCGGCGCGGGCGGGTTGAGCGTGATCAGGGTATCGGCAAGCGCACCCTCCGTCGTCAGGACATAGGTCCGGTCGGGCCGCAGCCGCCCGCCGGCCGCGTTGAATATAAAGCCCGGTAGATTGCTGAAATTATACGCCGCTGCCCGGTAATCGTTTTCTTCAGTCTCGTCCTGCCATCCGCTATAGTTGACGGGCACGATCTCGCCATAGGGCCCTATCGCCAGGGTAAACTGGTTTGGGTCGGCGTCAAAGGATGGCCCGTCCCCGGTATCGTAGCAGGTGACGATCAGGCGGGCGCCTGTCTGGTCGGCAAACCCGTATGCTGTGGGGAAAGCGTCCAGGCTTGCTCCCGCGCCTTCCGACTCATAGCCGTCCCAGGGCTGCGGCTCGTAGACGGACCCCCAATCCGGCCAAAAGGGATACGTCATGACCGGCGTATTGTCCCAACTATACTGCAGGGGGTCGCCCTCCGCCAGATACAGGGTCAGCGTGTCATAACCGGCTGTGAAAAAGTACTCCCCCTTTAGCTCGGGCGGCGTGCGGAAGTCGTGCTCTTCCCATTCGTCCCAGAGCTCGAAAGCGATAACGGGCTTGCCGCCGGTAAGGTCAACTGTGTATTTTCCTTCATAAAACTTCCAGCAATCGCCATAGTAAAGCAGGCCTTCCGTCATGAAGACCCTGCCGTCCGCCAGGAGCGTGAGGTGGATGCAGTCTATGTCGTCGCCGCTATACGAGGGGCCGATCTCATAGACCCAATCACAGTCAAATACAGTCAAGGCGCGGCAAAGCGTCCGGATATCGTAACACAAGCCGTCTTTATCCGCGGCGTAGATGGTCATTTCGCCTATCCCCTCGCCGTCCGGTTCATAAAGCAGGGAGGCGATGTTCTCGATCCAGGGCAGTTTGCCCCAGCCGTAGTACACCCAGTCGCCCATACCTTGCCAGGGGTATGGGCGGACCGGGCAATACTCCACCGTACCGTCCTCCAGCAGAAGCGCCAGCGCCAGGTCGTCGAACCCATAGATACGGTCGTTCAGCGCTTCGACTATACCGATGCAGACGTCCTTGATCCTCTTGCCCGAGGAGCTTTTTACCGCAAAAGGCCCTTCCCGCAGAAATCTCGCGTTTTCCGTTTCCATACCGTCGTAGGCCCCTGTAATGTCATAGAGCTCCTCCCATAGCTCTAAAGCAAAGGTCAGCTCGGCCCTGCCGCCCTCGATCCGTACTTCGGCAAGCCCATCCGGGTCGCTGCGGACAAGTACGCCCTGGTCCTGCGCCCCGCCTTCGGGAGGCGAGGCTTCCGGCGCCCCGGCGCGGCCCTCTTCCCCCTGAGAGGCAGACGGCGTCTCAGCCACGCCGGACTTGCCCGGGTCGGCGCCCCCGGGCGCCGGGGTATTCCCCCCACAACCGGTAAGCATCGCCAGCAGTAAGACCGCCGCTATCATCGCCATTATCTTCACCATTTGTTTTTTCATGTGTTACCTCCTGGTTTGCTTTGTCTGGCTCACGCTATTTGGCGTCTGCTGTATTAAAACTTACCGCCCCGTCCCCGGGAGCTTCCGTGAGAGCGGGAAGACGAAGAAGATCGGGAAGAGGAAGGCGAAGACACCGATGAGCTTACGATTTGCCGCCGCGTCGTGTTACGGTAAATGAATTCATCGGTTTGCCCCGTCAGGTTGAACCCGCCCTTTGGAATGTAACTGTCGGCCGTCCTGGCAAGCGCCGCCGTTTTCATCTGCTTTTTCCATATGGAGCATATCACCGACGCGATAAACATGGGCAGCAGGAGGACGACCGCCAACTTCTGCAGAAGGATCTTCCTCAGAGCCGCCGGATCCGTATCCCGATCAAAAGGCGCGCCGTCTCTAGCCATCCGCAGATACAGGTCCGCTCTGTCCAGATAGGCGGAAAAGGCTTCATACCACATATTTTCGCCAAGCTTAGGCAGGATATGGCGGTCAAGCATTTCGTCTATGCCATAGTCGGTGAAATCCCACATCGCGGGCCCGTACGCTTCCAGCCAGTAATCCCGGTCCTCCATACTCAGGCAGAGGATCACGCAGCTTCCGCCGGTATCCGCCCCGAGATGGTATCGCGATTTGAGGGCTGTGTTGAACACGAAAGCGTCTTCGGAATCGTATCGATATCCATAATCGAAGTCATACATGTCGTCTACGATGACGACGTATATCCCGCATTGGTATAACGCCGCTATCTCAGCGGCTCTGGCCTCCAGCTCTTCCCGCTCTTCCCTGAGCAACAGGGCTGCTTTGTCTTCGATAAAAGACAGTTGGGCGCCGCCGAGCGGATCCCCTTCATGGGCCGCTGCCAGCTCCGCCAATAAGCCCTCGGCCTCTTTCAGATAGGCCATAGCGCCGTCATAATAAGTTGCGCCCGTTTCCTGAGAGGCATTCCAGTAGGCGTCCCAGAGCCGGTACCTGACCTCGTTCGTGACGATCCAAGCCGCGCGTCCGAAGCCGACCGCGTCCCAACGGGCGCCGTCTATATCGTAGGCCAGCGCGAATCCGTCCGGCCCCAGTCCTTGCATATCATGGTAGCGCTCCCTGATATGTTCGCGGAAGTACTGCCGAGGCGAGTAGTCGTGGGAGGGTAGGAAAAAGGCGACATCCAGCCCGTACGCGCCGCTGATTTCCCGGGCGTATCCGTCGAGCGCAGCCATGCTGCCGTCACTGATTTTGCTCATGTCGTCGATAATTAGATTTTTGCTTGCCGAATCAACATTTTCACTTGCACCCACAGGGGCGGCGGACGCCGGGATAAGCGAAAAGATAAGTATGGCTAACGCCGCGAAAAAGCGCTTTTTCAAATCCTTCCGCCTCCTCTATAATAATCATTTTAACGCTGCCCCGGTTTTTGGATATAGGCGAGCCGCCTATTTTTAAACGGGAATGCTTTGATTATAATGGCGTTAAATCCTGCGAAAAAACAAAGAAGGATGAAAAGAGGGATCGTTTGTTAATTTGTGGCAACAAAAGACAGGTTGTGGAACGTTGAACTTTCCATTATTATAGTCATAAGTTCTGCGAAATGATAAAGCGGGACGAATAAAATATTAAAGGAGTGTGTAATCATGGCCGGTAATGAACCAGGCAGATCCGGAACTTCGGCGCCAATCAACCAGATGGTGGTTTTCCCGAATGGTACGACAATGAGCAGGGCAGATATCATGAAAAAAATAGGTTCGCCTGCTGATACGAAAGCGGAAATGTGGCTAAAAGCTTGCGGCGGCTGCAATAATAAATCCCAGCAGGATCCGTCGACCCTCTTAAGCGGTATGATGAAGGATAAGGGCAGGCTTGCGACGGCAGAGTTATTTGACGGGGTAACGGTAGCCGAAGCCCGTCAGCTGGTCGATATGGGCGTCGTAAAGGAAAACGTATTTACGGCTCTGCAGTTGGAAGCGATCAGGGCGGTAAAATAGTCAAGGGGATTTATTAATCGGAGGAACTCCTATGCTAAGGTTGAGCAGCTACGCCATCTTATCGGATCAAATGCAGCATGGCGGCTACGCTTTGTTAAGCGGATTGACCGGCGCCGTGGACGTCATCGACGATACGCTTTGCGAAACACTGCGTGAAAAATTGCGGCATGGGGATCCCCGTGCCGTTTTTTTTCAGCGCGGCGAATTGCCCGCCGCAATCGAAGATCATTGGAAAAGCAGAGGGTATTTGTCGGATATCAGCCACGAGGAAGAAAAAGAAAGGATAAGGGCGCTGGCGGGTATATTGCACGATCATGTATCGGAGAAACGCAGCGTCGTCGTCGTCCCCGACATGGGCTGCAACTACCGCTGCCCTTATTGTTTCGAAAAGCCATTGCAGGCGGACGAACACGCGAAAACGGCGATGAGCGAAAGTGAAGCCGAGCAATTGTTTCAGGCCATCGACCAAATGGGCGGCACGAATTACGAGCGAAAAAGCATATCGTTGTTTGGCGGAGAGCCTTTGATCGCCGATAACAGGGATATCGTTTTCAAGATCGTCAATTTGGGCGCGGAGAGGGGATATCAGTTCAATGCCGTCACGAACGGGCATGACCTCGACGCCTTCCTGCCCCTGCTGGCCGAAGGTAAAATAACGGAAATACAAATTACCATGGACGGGCCAAAGCGTATCCATGATAAAAGGAGAGTGACGATAGATGGCTCTTCTTCTTACGATAAATTGATGGCCAACATGGAGAAAGTCATGGCCGGGACAGGCGCTAAAATCGTTGTGCGCGCCAATATGGACGAAAGCAACATGGACGCTTTCGGCGAACTGCTCGATGCGTTTGACGCCAGGGGATGGATGGACGACAATAGGTTTGCCGTGAACGCCGCCGTGATCTATCAGGAAGATAAACACGGCGCGGTTTCCCCTGTGCGCGACGCGACAACCGTCGCGCACAGACTGCGGGAACAATCGGCGCGTTTCCGCAATGTATTGATCGGCAGCAGTCAGTCCCTGCACGGAGACATGGTCTACAGCGCGTTGACGGAGAACAGGCCTTACAGCCTGCGAAGTAATTATTGCGCGGCGGCTTCGGGGATGTACGTTTTCACGCCGGGAGGCAGGATTTACTGCTGCTGGGTGTCTGTGGGGAAGGAATGCAGCGAGATCGGAAGCTATTCCTCGGAGGGTATGTCCATCGACCCGGAGAAGTCCGCCAGATGGTTCGGAAGAAATGCGGCGCTGCTCCCCGAATGCCTCGAATGCAAGTATTGCCTTGTCTGCGCCGGCGGCTGCCCGCAGTATGCCGAATATAACAGCGGCACGGTGCTCGCGCCTTTCTGCGACGGTTTTCAGGAAACCTATCCCTGGGTGCTTGCGGAATATGTGGAGAAGTATCTGGCGGAGGCAAGAGCCGAGATCGACGCGCTGGAGTAAATCATGCTGAGGCTAAGCAGTTACGCGGTTCTATCGGAAAGCATGAAACATGGCGGATACGCGCTGCTCAGCGGCTTGACCGGCGCCGTGGACGTCGTCGACGATATACTCGAAGGTATTTTACGTGAAAAAACGCGGGGAGCGGATCCCCGTTTTGTTTATTTTCATGACGGCGAGCTGTCTGAAGACGTCCGGGCGCATTGGATCGCCAGAGGGTATCTGACAAGCCTGACCCATGAAGAGGAAAAGGAAAACGTCAGGATGGTTGCCGAAGTGCTGCATGAAAAGCTGTCGGCAAATCAGACGATCGTCATCGCCCCTGATATGGACTGCAATTACCGATGCGTTTACTGCTTTGAGCAGCACTTGCATACCGGCGCGGATCCGAAACCGGCGATGCGCGAAGAAGAGGTCGAATGGATATACAGAGCCGTCGACCAGATCAACGTTTCCTTTACCGGCAAAAAAAGGATCGCCTTGTATGGCGGGGAACCCCTGAACGCCAAAAACAGGGGCCTGGTGCATAAAATCGTCGGCATGGGCATAGACAGAGGCTACGATTTCAACGCCGTCACCAACGGGCACGACCTGGACGCTTTCCTGCCCCTGCTGGGCAAAGGGAAAATCGCCGATCTGCAGATTACCATGGACGGCCCGAAATCCATCCACGACAAGAGAAGGATAGCCCTGGACGGCTCGTCTTCCTACGACAGGCTGACGGCAAATATGCGCAGGGCGCTAAGCGAAACAGACGTGAGGATCCTTGTCCGCGTGAATCTGGACGAAAGCAACATCGGGGCTTTCGGCGAATTGCTGGAGAGCTTTGACAGCGAGGGCTGGATGAACGGTCAAAGGTTCGTCGTCAACGCGGCCGTGGTGAACGTCCGGGACGACAGGGGCGGGATCGCGCCGGCGCAGGCCCTGCTATCCGTCATGGGCAAGCTGCGGAAGTATGCACATCGTTACGGCAATGTCGAGATCGGCAGCTCCCAGGCGGAGCAGGGCGACCTGGTTTATTTCGCCTTAGCCGGGAACAAGCCCCATAGCTTGAGAAGCGCCTTTTGCGGCGCGGCTTCGGGTATGTATGTCTTTGTGCCGGGCGGCAGGATTTACAGCTGCTGGGAGGCCATCGGGACGGCGCACGGCGAAGTCGGCGGCTATGGCGCGGAGGGATTGTCCGTCGACCCCACGAAGTCGGCCGAGTGGTTCGGGAGGAATGCGGCGCTGATCCCCGAGTGCCTGGATTGCCGCTATTGCCTGATCTGCGCCGGAGGCTGCCCGCAGCACGCCATACATAACCACGGCACGCTGTACAAGCCGTATTGCGACGGCTTCCAGGAGACTTATCCCCTGGTGCTAGCGGAGCATGTGGATAAGTACCTTGCGGAGCTGCGCCGCTGACGTTTTCAGCCCTTCCTGGCAAACACGACCCATTTTCTCACCCACGCCTCTTCGTCGTAGTCGTCGATGGACAGCTCCACGCGGAAGCCCTCGCGCCGGAGCAGCCCGAGGACGGTCTCTTTGTCGAGGGCGCTTGACACAAAAGGCTCGCCAAACATATGGTCCAGCCCTTCGTTTTCCTTGTTTCCGTGGGTGAAGAGGACATAGCATCCCGGCTTGGCCAGATTCGCCAGCCGGGCATAGACTTCCGGTTGTTTTTCCAAGGGGAAATAGAAGAATGAATCGACGGCGACGATGCCATCGTATTTTTCCTCGGGCGCGAAATCAAAAAAATCGCATACGATAAAGCGCGCGTTAACAATATTATTCTTTACCGCTTCCCGGACCATCTTGTCCGAGACGTCGATTCCCGTGACCTGGAATCCGCGTTCGGAAAGATATTTCGCTTCCGGGCAGCCTGACCCGCAGCCCACGTCCAACACCGCCCCGCCCGGCTTCAGCGCCGAGGCAAAGAGTTCGACCAATCTGCTGACGGGCATCTTTGCGCGCATTTCCGCCCAGCGTTCGGCGATGACGTCGAACCCGTCCTTGTTGAAGCTTCCCTTATCGAAACCGTCAAATATGCCGGAACCTTTTTTTCCAAAGCCGTCTTCGTCACGCCGGACGATCCCACCTCGCTTCACTTTCGCAACCGCTCCTTCTACTAAAAATTGGGATTGACCCAGCCGTTTGACAACACATAGATCACCAGATCCATAGCGGATTTCATTCCGCATTTTTTCCGCATGTTTTCGATATGCTTCCTCACCGTATGGTCGCTGTTTTTCAACTCCGCCGCGATATCCTGGCTTGTCATATACCTGCACAGCAAGCGCAGCACTTCCATCTCCTTGGCGCTGAAGGGCGTTTCCCCCCTTGAGACCGGGATGGTTTTCCGCTCCGGGAACACAAGCTCGCCGCTCAGCACGCGCTCAACTACTTCACGGTAGTATTCGACGCCCTCTATCTTGTACACAAAGGCGTGGGCGCCGATTTCCCTCGCCCGGGGCATGTAGGTGACTTCATCAAAGCCGCTGGTCATGATGATTTTGATCCCGGGATACTTATTCAGGATCCTTTCCGCCGCGTCCAGGCCCGACGCGCCGTACTCTGTGCATACGTCCATGACGATCACGTCGGGAGGGTCTGCGGCGCAGTAAGCTTCAGCCATCGCGGCGCTCATGACGCTGCCCGTGACCGCGTAGCCGTTTTCCGGGCAAAACTCCCGTTCAAGGGAATCCCGCATGACTTTATGGTCGTCCACGATAAGGACTTTCGTCCGTTGATTTTTTGTACCCACGCCCCATTCCTCCATTTCTCAGGTCAAGGGGGTCCCCGTCCCCCCTGGTACTCCGCTCCCCGCGGGAATCGTCACGGTCAGCGTAAACCGCGGCGAAGCGCTTATGTCCAGGCTGCCGCCAAGCCCTTGCGCGTACCGGCGCATCCCTGCGAGACCGCTGCCCTCTTTGACCTCCGCCACAGGCTGGGCGCCATTGTCGGTCACCTGCATAACGTACTTGCTGCCGCCGTCCGTGACCCGGGCGAATACCTCATTGGCGTGGCCGTGGGTGACGGCGTTGGCCGCCGCTTCCTGCAGGATCTGCACCAGGATAAGGGCAATGTCCCCCTCGGCCGGCAAGTTTCCCATCAGCTCTATCTTGACGCCGATATCCCCGTACTGCCTTTCCATCGTGGCCAGCATAGCGCGGGGATCTGCTACGATATCGCCCTGCGCGTAGGTGCCGCGCAGCATACCGGCTTTCAGGGCCTCAAAGCTGGTATCGTCCGGCAACTCCCCGTAACGCAAGTATTGAAGCAGACGGATCAGCTTCTGGTTTTGCGCGTCATGGATCACTTTTTTGACGCGCAGCAGCTCCTCCGCCCGGCAAAGCCTATCGATATTTTCGATGAACGCCTTCAGATTTTGCTGCCGTTGTTCCAATTCCCTTTGCCTGTCTTTCAGTATCGTAGCGGCTTCGTTTTGCCCGGTCACGTCGGCGGCGGCGACCTGCGTTACCGTCTTTCTTCCCGCCGTGATTTCTCCGGCGGTGAATAGCCACGCGCTATCCGGGAGCCGGTAGAGGTAGCTGCCCGCGCCGGCGTCTTCGCTATGGGGGATGACAATAGTCTCAAGGTACGCCCTGCCGTCATAATACACGCGCCCCGCTGTTTCCAACATAAGATCCCGCATTTTCGTGTTCTGCATCAGGACGCGGCCATTCTTCTGGTAAAAAAGGAGGGCGGTATCCAGCGAGTCCATCGCCTCCTTGATGGACAGGCCGGATATGGACGTCCCGTACTCACGGCTGAGCCTAAGGGAAAGCCGCGCGCTGCTTGCGAGAAGGGCGAAAAGCGCTGTGGTAAAGAAAAGAGGAAAGGCGCGTCCCGTCCATGTTTCCATGAAAGGCAGCGTCAGGAATGCCGCGGCGGCCGCGAGACCCGGCAGGAGGGATTTCTCCGCGCCAAACAGAAGCAGGGCTACGATAGCCAGGGCGGCAAAGACGGCGTAGCGGGCGAAGATATATTCGCTTGCCACGATAAAGCCTTCTGATACATTTTGGTACACTTGCGCCAATAGCGCGGCATGGATGAAGGTTTGGCTTAAGACCAGGAAAGCCGCCGCGTTATGCAGCCGGTAGGCGAGGCCGTGATTGAATCGGTGTTGCTGCAGGACAAAAGCCAAAGCCGCGAGCCCCGCGCCGAGCAAAGCCGCTGTGTTGAAGACGATCCTTACCGTATCGGGGAAGGTATAGAAGTTAAGCATCGCCTTCGCCTCCTTCCGGGGGAAGCCCCTCTGCCGGGAAAGATAAGCGCAGGACGGCGAGGTTTTCCGCGTCCGATGTTTTTTCATATACCCCGCCTTCAGCGCCGGCTTTCACCGCGACGTCGTCGGGCAGCGCATAGCGCAGCGCGGCGTCGGAGGCCCTCAGCCTCATGATCACCCAGCCATCCTCCACTATGGTCTGCAGGATGATCCCGTCGCTGTAGCCGGAGACCGCCCATTCCAACAACGAAGCCCAAAAATCATAAAACAGCATAGCCTGGCTTAAGCGGATTTTATCCGTTAAGCTGCAATATGTCAGGCACAACACGCCGGCCAGCCGCGCAAGCTCCGCCATCTCGTCGATGTAGACTACAAATTCATGGTAGGGGACGGAGGTCTTGTCTTCCAGCACCATCGACAGAAAGTAACTCCGCCTTTTTATGTAGCAGGTGATGATCGCCGCTTTTTTCATGCTTTCGTCGTATTTCACATGATCAGAGGATGTGCCCGCAAGCAATTCGGCAAGCCGCTTTTCGTGGGGGGCAATATCCTTTTCAAAGACGTTGTATAGCGCCAGGCGCGTATGGTTCCGCGCCGCCTGCTCTTTAGACCGCGCCTCCCCCGACAGCAAGGCGTTCGCCGTTTCGATCTCCCGGTTGGATATTTCTATATCCTTTTGCAGCCGGTTGACGGCGGAGACGTCCTCCCGCCATACCGCAAACCCGCCGGATACTTTATTTTTCCGGATCAGTGTGTTTTCGCCCTCTTGTACGGCGTCCTTCCCGTCAAGCGCCGACCACTGGTCTTTTGACAGAGACTCGGCGTCTTTTGACGCGATTACGCTGCTGCCGGCCCCGTCCGTGATCTGCAGATTCAAGCCCGCGTTTTGGAAAAGAACGCGGTAATGGGTATTTACGGGCATCTGACCGGTCCGTATGCAAAGCTCCATAAAGATAAGCGCGAACAAACATAGGACAAGGGTGATGTCGCTTTTCGCGAAGAAGGGGATATTGCGGTCATACCCCACGATATAAGTCACCAGGACGGCGGTGAAAACGAGGGGGGCAATGAAGCCGAAGCGGAGGGGGCTATGCTTGACCTTGATAAACATCAGAACGATTCCGCCGATAAGCTCCGCAAGAATCGTAGCGGTAAAGAGAAAGTATATGGGACCGTAGCCGTAAACGCCCGTAGACGACCAGCCTGCCTGTGACAAATCCAGCCTAAACATCAAACCGTGCAGGTCGTTGGTCAATATCAGCCCGCCCAGGATAAGGCTATAGGCGCATAAAGCCCCAAACCATTTCGGGGCTCCTTTGTCCCCGCTTCCCGTGCCGATCAGCGAGGCGATCCGCAGCAAGCCCAAAGCCAGGATCATTTCAAACTGGTAATAGCTGAACCATAGATAACGCCCAAGCGTCGTCTCGTCATCGATCTGCCATTTCCAATATCGGATAAAAATCCATCCGATAAGAAAAAGGCTCAGGATAAAGATGACTCGGCGGATGTTTTCCTGCTGGCAGCGGCGCATCATGCTCTCGACCCATATCGCGGCGACGACCAGCACAAGGACGGCAAAGAGGACGTCTTCCCGGAGATCGGCGCCGGAGTACAGCCAGATATGCTGTATCTGACGGTTCATCATCCGCCGCCAGCCCTGGGTGACGGTGTTGACCCGGGTAAGCAGCAATGGGTCATCGGTTAGAGATGCGGCGGGGGCATATGACTCCGGCGGGGGATATATGGTTTCATCGCAGCGCCCGTCGGTCAGCCGCAGGCCGCTGTCGAGCAATGCCCGCTTATATCCCTCAGGCAGATCCAAGGGCTGCTCCGATAGCAGGCCCTTTACGTAAGTCAGCGTGCCTTCCGCCGGGACGACGATCTCGACGTCTTCGCCCTTCCGGATCCTGGCGGCGGCGTCGCTGTCAAAGCAGATTTGTATAGGGGCCGCGTCGTCGTCGAATTCGAGCCTGCCGGATCGGGAAAGCGACTTCAGTAAGCGGGCGGCGGCTTCCAGGCCGAAGTCATCGCCCTCCAGCCCGTAGCACAGGGCGGCGCCGGTCAGCCGGCGTTGGACGGGGACGTCATTCGGTAAACTCACGGATACGTCGGCGGCGTACAGGTCGCTCCATGTGGCGACGGCCATATCCGTCCGGCTGCGGTCGATGGCGATCACGACGGTTTCCAGGGTCAGGGGATACCAGTGCCCCGCCGCGCTGTTTGCTGCCTGGACGTCGTAAGCTTCGACCGCGTCCGCCGGCCTCATTTCGGCACAGCCGGATACAAGCCCCGCGGCTAATACGCAGAGAAACAATAAACATAGGTTGCGCCTGCTTCGATGCTTCATGCTTATCAGTATATCATATGGAGAGAAAACCCTTATCTTTTCCGCCGTTTCGCTGTATAATGACACGTTGGCATCCCACGGAAAGAAGGTTGGATCAGTGAAAACGCCGGTAAAGGTCATGATCGTAGACGACCACGAGAGTATGAGAAACCTTTTTGAGAAGGAGTTCACTCCCGAGCACGGCTTTATCGTCGTGGAAAGCTTCGGGAACGCCGCCGACGCCGCTGTGTACTGCTCCCTGACACAGCCCGATTTGATCATCATGGATGTCTGTACGGAAAACGGGGCGTCCGGCCTCGACGCCGCGGGAAAAATCCTGAAAAAGCTCCCCGGCGTCAAAATCATCATCACCAGCGGCTTCGACGAAGTCACCTATATGCCCAGGGCGAAGGAACTCGGCGCCCACGCCTTTGTGCATAAGATAATGAGCGTCGAATACTACCGTGAAGTGGCAAGCCGCGTACTGGACGGCGAGTATGTATTCCCGGAGCGGAAAACCATCCCGCTTCCCCAGGGCAAAGCCCCTTTCACCGACCGCGAGATGGAGGTGTTGCGCCTGCTGTGCAGATTCCTGACTCCGCAGCAAGTCGCTGAAAGCTTGTCGATAAGCTATAAAACCGTGAATCGCCATATCGAGAACATGAAAGAGAAAGGCAGAATGAAATCCGTGATGGAGCTGATGACTTATGTGCTGTCCAACGGCTGGATCAATCCGAATTTTTAGCAGCAGTTCAGGGTAGCTTGCGCATTGCTGATTGCGATTATTTCCGAATTGCGATATAGTCATGGCATAGTAGAATACACCGCAGTGCCGCGAGATAAAAATATCGACGGCTATAAGGAGGATGCAACCATGGGAAGTAAGCTGAAAGCAACAAAAATCCTGCTGAGGAAGCAGAAAAAGCGCGCCGAGGCAAAAGCAAACAACGCGCTTCGGATATTTGAACGCGACCGTATCGCCGCGATCAGGCGGGCAAAGTCGGCGAAAAGCTGACCCCAGCCGCCGTTGCAGCGTCTCCTCAGGAGTTTTTACGATCCGGGAGTTTCGTGAGAAGCGCTTTCTTCAAATCCCATCCAGCGTTGCGCCTGCCGCGAAATGTACTGAGCTTCACACCGAAAGCTTCACACATAGCCTTTTGGCTTGGGTACGCTTTGCCGTCATGGTCATAACAAGTATTGTTTCGATTCGTCGTCGACGGCTTCTTCGCCGTCTGTAATGTTCTTGTCTTTCCGCCCATCGTCCAATCACTCCTCTCTCAATTTACTGCGTCATTGCTTGATCTCCGCTTTCAGCTTCGCTCTCTCTTTGCGCCGCTCGGCGCGGAGCTTAAGTACCATTGCCTTGACTTTTCTTGCCTTGATTTTCTTTGCCATATTATCCTCCTTATTAATGATTGCTGAAAAGAATGAGCTTATCCTCGCCGGTTAACGCGACGGGGATCTCTGACTGGTTGCCCTCAAACAAAACCATTTCGCCGCTCGCCCGGACGAAGCCCAGCACGACGGACTTGTTGTCTTCCGGCGCCGCGTGAAATACCGCCCGGATCAGGCTGGCGGCGGTGCACAACCCCGGTATCTCGCGGAAAAACTCCGATGCTTTCTTGATATAGATCTCTTTGCTGAAAAAGACTTCGCTGTCTTCCCCGTCATAAGACAGGATATCGATATAGAAATCAAACAGCGCCTCTTTTTCGCCGATCTGCATGATCATCTTACTGATGTAGCGGTTGCTGATCACGATATTGTGGGTGCTGTAGTTGCTTACGACGTCGTAATTCTTCGGATCCAGTATCTCCACGACCATGTCGACGCGCCGCTGATCGAACCCGGGGTCCTCCGCAAGCCGGCGGTTGAAGATATCCTGCACCAGGATCAGATACGTCAGGGCGTCGGCGTCGAGGTCTTCATCGGAGACGTCGTCGTTGGAGAGGATCAGTATAGCGGCGCCCTCAGCGTCCTCTCCGATATGCTCGCTCACCGCGGTGCAGATAGCGTCTTTATCGAACAGATCGGCGGCGATCACTTTTTTCACGCAGGGGAATCTCTGATAATCGTCCTGCTTAGCAAGATTCTCTTCGTCGTCCACGACAGTGATCCGCAGTACGTCCGCCCTGTCCTTCTTCTGCCACTCGCCGCAGTAGGAGACAAAGCCCTCCATGATTTCGGCGCTTTTACTGTTATGCCCCAGGACAAGTATGCGCCTCTCCTTCGTCTCATAGTCAAGGTTGATGGAGAGCTTCGTCTGCCTGTCCCATGACGCGGCTTCCGCGCTTTGGAGGTCTTTTTCGCTGCCTGCCATTAAGTAGCGGTGCGTGACGCCGACCTCGTCCGTCTTGACGGTCAGGGGGATGGATTCCTGATGGTTCTCCAGCCAGGCGGATATAAATCCGGTATCGGAGGGCGGCTGCCCGTAATCGGACTCCACATAAAAGGCGGCGCCCCTGTTGGAAAACAGGGTGCGATAAACCAGATTGAGCTCCGGCATGATGGAGAATTGGGAGAAAACCTGTCCCAGGATACGGTTTACCGCCACGGGAACGATGTTGCACTTGCCCCTTCGCATCTTGTGCTCGATAACCGTATTCACCAGAGCCATGGTCCGGTCGTCTTCGACTTCGACGATCAGCTGCTGGTCGTTGGCGGAATCCTCCGACCCCGTCATCTCCGCCACCTGCACCAGCGTCTTTATCGTCTGGGCGTTGCCGTTCTCCTTTCCGGCAAAGCGCGCCTGCTCCCCGTCGTCGCCGCCCCTCGCGTCGCCGCTGAGTAAAATCACGCTTTTGGCTTCCTTTATGGATATGTCGTTTAGCTGCTTCGTGGAGCAGGTATCCCCTTCCCGTACGATTACAGTCAGCCTGTTGCGCATACGGTGCTTGCGGAGGTATAGGCGGCGCGCCCAAAAACCCATATGGGCGCAGGCTTCCCCGACGGCTTCGTTTTCCTCTTCGACGGTGTCGGACAGGCGTTCGTCGATATCGCTGATGATATCGTCCTTTTCGCTTCCCACAAGGACGACGACTTTTTCCTTCGTGTTTTTGTAAAGCAGCTCGTTGATGATCTCCGCGGCGCGGGTATTCCAATTCAAGATGATGATATGGCCCGATATATGGAGCTTGCGGGAGCTGGAATCAGCCTCCGTGACAAAACTGGATATCACTTCGGACATATAGCCGATGAGCGCGTACATAAAGACGACCATGCCGATCACGATGGTGATGACGCATGCCAAGACAAGAAATAAACCCGCCTGGCTGAAGTCTTCGATCACCATATCGATACCGCCGATGCCCAGGTACATCATGACTGTGCTAAACAAAGAATCCCCAAAGCCGCCGTAGTCCGGCGACGGGGGGGTCAGCCGCGATATGGTAAAGGCCGCGCCGCAGATAAAAAGCAAGTTGGCAACCAGTACGTAAAGCAGGACGATCAGGCGGGGGGATTTCACCGTCTTGATGCTGACCCATTCGCGAATTTTCTTCAAAGCGCACCGCTCCTTCAATTGTAGTGATCGTATCGTTTATTACGGCAATACCGTCAGCCGTCCGTCTATGCCATAAACCTCCGGTTTATTTTCCGAGAAATACTCCACAAGTACGTCCTGGGCGTCCATCGCGATGACGATTTCTCGTCCGTTCTTCAGCACGTCCTGATAGTTCAAGCCGAAGGATGTGTCGAAATTATTGCGGTGGAAGCCGTGAAAAGCGATGGTCAGCTTCTGATCGTCCCGGACGGGCTCGCCCAGGAAGGAGAAGCGGGAGAATTCCTGCCCCTTCCGGGACCAGGTGATCTCCAATCCCCGGGAAAGCTGGAAAAACTCCGTATGCTCCCCGGTAAACGATTCTTCCCGGAGGATATGCCTCCAGATGGATTTCAGCTGCCCGCCCGTAACCGTGACCAAATACATTTTATCCTGGTACGGTACGGCTTCCGACAGGGAGCCCAGCGTCACCAGGGGTCCCAGGGCGCTGCCGCGGATCGAGCCTGACCCGCACAATATAACGTCCGCGCCGAAACACTCCTTGAAAGCGTCGGAGATGAGATTGCCAAGCTCCGTTTCCCGGTAACGGTTGGGATGGGTGAGCTTATGCGGAAGCCGGCAAAGCATGCGGTTGAATTTCAGGTCGGTCTGCTCTTTATACGCTTGTATGATTTCTTCCATCGCCTCGTCGCGGGGGCAATTCGCTTCGTTGACGGGGATCAGTCTCCACTTGTACTCGTGAACGCCTTTT
>Ga0082212_10002061_pt1 | contig 29550 bp, 21 predicted proteins | sample TergutNt197P3_FD_71548 | JGI IMG/M metagenome (GOLD analysis project Ga0082212, IMG submission 71548) | Neocapritermes taracua P3 segment gut microbial communities from Petit-Saut dam, French Guiana - Nt197 P3 | ecosystem: Host-associated > Arthropoda: Insects > Digestive system > Gut ...
AGCCGCCAAGCCTGACAGCCTCGTCGCCCAGCGGCGCCTGCCCAACTGCATATATGACAGTATCCGCGCTAAACAACCTATCAGCGCCATCCGCTTCGCAGACAACACCGGAAGGCGTAATCTCCTTTGCCCTTGTACTGAACATTATGTTCAGCCCGCGCTTCTTTATCTCCGCGCTCAGCCCGGGAATATGCAGGAAATTGCCGCCGTCGCTGATATGGTCTAGCATCTCGACGACCTGCACGCTGCGCCCCATGCCAATAAGATGCAACCCCAGCTCCACCCCAACAAGCCCCGCGCCCAGAATAACGACGCTGTTGCCAACCTTGCCCGGTTCCGTGTACGCATTTTGCGCCGCCAAAACATTTGCTCCGCCGACGCCAGGTATTCCCGGCTTTATAGGTCTTGCGCCAAGCGCCGCGATGATTACGTCGGGACCCAGTTTCTCAGCGTACTCAGGCCCTATCTCAGTGTTCAGCCTCAGGTCGATTTTTGCCTTCATAACAGCCGTTTCCTGCTGGTTAAGGTAGTAATCAAGTTTTTTCTTGAAACTGACGTCCGCCTCACAACGCAACACCCCGCCGAGGCGCGAGTTTTTTTCACACAGTACTACTTCATGCCCCCGGTTGGCGCATGTCAGCGCCGCCTGCATCCCGCCGACGCCGCCGCCGACGACCAGCACCCTCTTTTTTACCGCAGGCGGAATATCACACCTCATCTCAAGCTCGCGCCCACTCTCCGGGTTGATAGCGCAATACGGCTGGCCATAAGTCAACTCATTTGAGAAACAAGCAAGGCAACGCATACACCTCCGCGCTTCTTTCTCCAAACCGGCGCGGGCCTTATTAGGCAAGTCCGGATCGCACAGCAGCGCGCGCGCCACCTCGACAACGTCAGCTTTGCCGGACGCAATAATCTCCTCCATGAGCTGCGGGTCGGAAAGAGCGCCGATAGCTGCGACCGGAGTCTTTACATGCTTCTTTATCTCCGCAGCAAAATGCACATTGCAGCCATCCTCAAGGAACATACTTGGATGAGTCACCGCAAAAACTTCATCGACTTCATGATTACCCGCCGAAACATGTATAAGATCAACGTTGCCGTCAAGCTGCTTTGCAATTAAAATCCCCTCGCTGATGCCAAAACCATCGGCATAACACTCAGAACCGCTGATACGCACCTCAATCGGGAACCCCGGGCCGACAGCCTTACGTATAGCCCTGCAAACCTCAATAGTGAGGCGTGCGCGGTTTTCGATATCCGCCCCGCCCCATTTATCCGCCCGGGTGTTCGTAATTGGCGACAAAAACTGGTGCAGCAACCAACCATGCCCCGCATGAACCGTTACCATCCCAAAACCGCACCGCTTCGCAAGCGCAGCCCCATCCGCAAATTTCCGGATAGTACGCTCGATGATCTCCTCATCCATAGGCCGCACGACCCTGCCCGCCACCTCGCACTCAACAGGCCCGTAGGCTACCCCCTTCGACTCAGCTCCGAACATAGCAAGGTTTCTGTTCGCGAACATCCCGGTATGCGTAAGTTCCAGGGACGCCACCGCGCCATAACATTTTATCCCATGCGCCACATTTGAAAGGTTTCGCCCGACACCCATACCCGGTGAATCAAGGCAAACATGCCCGTCGCCGCCCTTACCCAGTTCGCCGTCGACAATGCCCTCAAACGTAGCGACGCTAGCCGCCCCGCCCATAGCCTTTCGCCCGTAATAAGCCGCCGCGCCGTCGTTCAGATAACCGTCGCCGTTTACATTCTGATACCCCGTCGGCGACGCGAAAATCCTATTTCGGAAAAAAGCCTTCCCCAGTGTTATCGGCGTGAACAAATGCGGGTATTTGCACTTATACATAGTTGAATCCACTCCTATCTGGTCTCAATTCAGTACCGGTGAGGAAGACGGTTTTTTGCTTCCGATAGCGGAGCATGGATGCGTAGCGGCGCGAAGTTGAGACACGATGTCTCTCCTGAGCGAAAAGGAAGCAAAAAATCGTCTTCCGAGCGCAAGGTGCTGAATTGAGACCCTATCTGTACTTATCTAATGTCTCAAACATAACGTCCACGTTTTCCCTCTTTGCATTCTCCAAAGAACCGTTGAAATCGAATATATACCCGCCCCCGGGCGCGCAAGTGTCTATCAGATACTTGCAATAATCGGCGACAGCCTCTTTTTTCCCGAATTCTAGCATAGCAATCGGCAGATTCCCAATGATACACGCCGTACCCCCAAGAATACGCTTTGCCTCTTTCATATCGACCGTCTCAAAATGATAAAGAACCTTGCCCTTCGGGACGTCCGCAAGCTGCTCGAGCCGACTGTCATACCTGCCCTCAGTGTACAAGTACGGCGTGACGCCCATATCAATGAGTTCGTCAATAATCTTTCTGAGCGGTTTCCAGTACAGCTTCTCGTACTGTTTCGGACTCATAAACCCGTCCATCCCCTTATGGAACGGGAAGAAAATACGCTTCACGGGAATAGGCGCATCGCGCAAAAACTGCAAAGCCGCAATCTGCTGATCCGCGAACATATCGCAAGCCGCCGCTATTTCGTCCTCGTGGTCAAACAGATCCTCCATAATGCCGATAGTCCCGCGGAAATAATCGCCCAGAATGTCATACGGAGCCTCCGACAACCCGCACATCATCGGCGGGAAACCCATATCGCCAAGCTTCGCCGTACACCTCAAAAGAAAGTCGGTCGCCTCCGCGTCAAGCTTCCCAATCTGCGAGAGTCTCTCATAAGCGCCCAGCATTTCCGGCGAATATAGCGAAGACAAAAAACCCGTGCTCAAAACAACAGTAGGCGTGAAGTTGACGCCTCCGAACCCTTTCAGGTTTGAATAAGCCCTCGGAATGTATTTCCTGATCATAAACCCCGTATAATCATTGAGCAGCTCCGGGTACTCCTCAGGCAGCATATACTCGTGTTCGATCACCTGATGCGAGCTAATATTAGAAACCTTAGTCCCCGGACGCCCCGGCCAATCGATCATCGTCGAACCCGCGAGCTCGTTTGCGCGCCCGCTAGTAAACCCGGAGCACATATGAACGTCGCACAAAGGATAATCCCTGTAAAACTCAAGAAACGCATTCTCAGCCTTTTCAAAATCATAATAAAGGCTCCTGTAGTCGGAATCATAAAAACGCTGGACCACCGAAGCAAAGAACGGCGCCAAAGGAAGCTTATCCGGCTCCCTGAGCGCAATAGCATCCTCAACGCGCCTGAGCCGCTCGCTAAAAAGCGCACTATTGATATCGCTTGACAACATAATATCAATCTCCTTTTTTATGTTTGCATACCCGCAATAATTATATATCATATACCGGGTGCTGACAAGGCAATATTGGTCTATCCCTGCCGCTTGACCGGTGTTCCGACCATCATGCGGCAGGGATAGTTTCATTTGGGATTATCGCCATTAGTGTAGCACACTTTTTGACCGAAAGTGTGTACATAGCTTGAATTATTTATTAAGTCCGTGCTAAAATCTATTAAATATTTGTTAAGTTTATTTTTGGTGTGACAATGGGGTGACAAAATGCCGACAATTGAATACAAAAACAATGCAGTCCGCCTTGTTTCAGGTAAGCCCGAAACCGTAAAAAACAACGAAAAACCCGAAGTTGGGCGCGAAAAAACCATGGCGTATAAAATCCTGCGGGCGCACGACTCAAGCGGCAATGCACAAAAAATGCGCCTGAAATTCGACGCGCTCGTCTCGCATGACATCACATACGTAGGCGTCATACAAACGGCGCGCGCAAGCGGGATGACGGAATTCCCGCTCCCCTACGCGCTGACAAACTGCCACAACAGCCTGTGCGCGGTGGGCGGAACAATAAACGAGGACGACCACGCTTTCGGCCTGTCCGCCGCAAAAAAATACGGCGGCATCTTCGTCCCCGCAAACCATGCAGTCATCCACCAATATGCGCGGGAAAAACTGACCGGCTGCGGCAAGATGGTACTGGGCTCAGACTCGCATACGCGATACGGATGCTACGGGACGCTCGGAATCGGCGAAGGCGGCGGCGAACTGGCAAAACAACTGCTGAAAAACACATACGACCTGGACCCCCCCGAAGTCACGCTAGTCTGGCTTGAAGGCGCCCCAAGGCAGGGCGTCGGCCCGCACGACGTTGCGCTCGCCCTTGTCAAAGAGACATTCCCCGGCGGAAAGGTAAAAAACAAAATACTCGAATTTGCAGGCCCGGGAATCTCATCATTATCAATGGATTTTCGCATAGGAATCGACGTCATGACAACAGAGACGAGCTGCCTGACTTCCATCTGGGAAACTGACGACAAAGTGGAGTCATTCTATGAAAACGTCGGCAGGCCCGGGGACTATAAAGAACTGCTCACCGAGGATGGGGCAAATTACGACTCGGTCGTTTACGTCGACCTGACCGCAACAGAACCCATGATAGCGCTGCCTTTCCACCCGTCAAAGGCATTTACCATCCATGAACTGCAAAACGACCCGGAGCGGATACTGCGCGAAACCCAGGAAGAATGCAACAAAGAACTGGGCGGCCAAGTGGAACTCGACCTGCTACGCAGCATAAATGAAAACGGCGAAGTTACGTGCGAACAGGGCCTCATTGTAGGCTGCGCCGGGGGAATGTATGAAAACATATCCGAAGCAGCCGACATAATGCGCGGCGGGTCGGTTGGAAACGACTACTTTGAATTATCCGTCTACGCATCCTCGACGCCAATAGCTCTGGCCATAACGCGCGATGGTATCGCGCAAACGCTTATGGAAACCGGCGCCCTGATCAAACCGGCGTTCTGCGGCCCATGCTTTGGCGCGGGAGACGCCCCGGCGCACAACACACTATCAATACGCCACGCAACGCGGAATTTCGCCAACCGCGAAGGATCGAAGCCCGCAAACGGTCAGATATCAGCCGTAGCCCTGATGGACGCGCGCTCTATAGCGGCTACGGCAAGGAGCGGAGGACTCCTGACCGCCGCCACAGATATTGAATACACAATAACGCCACGCGAGTACATCTACGATGGAAGCGTCTACGAAAAACGCTGCTATGACGGATTCGGGAAACCCGACCCAAAAGTTGAACTCCGGCTCGGCCCGAATATAACAAACTGGCCCGAATTCCCGAAACCGGAAAACAATATGCTAATAAAACTATGCGCCGTCATACGCGACGAAGTTACCACGACCGACGAACTCATCCCCTCCGGCGAAACATCATCATACAGATCAAACCCCATAGCGCTGTCGGAATTCACGCTCTCCCGCCGCGTACCCGAATACGTCGCGGAAAGCAAAGCTGTACGCGCCATTGAAGAATCCCGTCGCAAAGGCGCCGACGTAACCCAAGCCACTGAAATACTAAAAAAAGTAGGCGGAGAAATAACAAAAACCTCCATCGGCTCATGTATATTCGCCAAAAAACCAGGCGACGGCAGCGCCAGGGAACAGGCAGCCTCATGCCAGAAAGTCCTCGGCGGGCTTGCAAACATTTGCTACGAATACGCAACGAAACGCTACCGCTCAAACTGCATAAACTGGGGCATTGTGCCATTTACGATAAGCGAAAGCGATCCGTTTGATTATTCACCCGGCGACTGGATATACATACCGGGCATACGCAACTCAATACTCTCCGGAACAGAAACCATCCCCGCAAAGGCAATATCCGCAGGCCGCGTTAGCGACATAACGCTTGAATGCCATGGACTGAGCGAAGACGAGCGCATCATCCTCACCGAAGGCTGCCTCATGAACTACTACGCCACTGTGTCTATTCAGGACCGGTGAGGAAAAGGAAGCAAAAAAACGTCTTCCGAGCGCAAGGGCCTGAATAGACACAACACTATAATATTCACAATTTGTACTTTCAAAAACATATATAGCAATGTATAATGAATTAATATTACGTAACTATTCAGGTGGTGTCCGGGAAAATGATTTTTTGAAGCGAATTTTTGCAGCAGGAGGCGGTAGCCACTGCAAATAGGACCCACTTAAGGCTTAGAAGCTTCAAAAAAACGTTTTTTCGGATACCACCTGGATAGTCACCATATTACCAACAAACCTGAAGGAGCGATGCTTACAATGCCAAACACAATTAATGAAAAAATCTCAAAACTCGGATTTGGCTACATGCGCCTGCCGGAAAAGGACGGCGCGTTCGATACTGACCAAATAAGCAAAATGGCCGACGCATATATCAAAGGCGGCGGCAATTATTTTGACGCGGCATACGTCTACGAAGGCGCCGAAGTCGCCCTGCGCGAATCCGTAATCAAGCGCTACCCCCGCCAGAGCGTGCATATCGCGACAAAACTCAACCTAAACCCTATCGATACCAAGGAACAAATGGAAGCGCAATTCAAAACCTCCCTTGAAAGACTCGGAACGGACTACATCGATTTCTACCTGCTGCACGGCATCAGCTCCAGACTCAACGAAAAAATCGAAAAACTCGATGCATGGGCCTACCTCAGCGGGCTGAAAGCAAAAGGGCTGATCCGACACATGGGCTTTTCATTTCACGGACCGCCGGAAGACCTTGAGGACATACTCAGCAAACACCCGGAAGCGGAGTTTACGCAGCTTCAAATAAACTACATGGATTGGGAAAGCCCAAAAGTCAAATCCCGAAAACTGTATGAGATAGCCCGAAAGCACAAAGTACCAGTAATAGTCATGGAACCGGTAAAAGGCGGGATGCTGACCGGAGAAACCTCCCCAATAGCGAAACTGCTGCACGACGCGAACCCGGGCGTATCCATGGCGTCATGGGCGCTGCGCTTTGCCGCGCAGCTCGAAGGCGTTTTGGTGACGCTCAGCGGGATGAGCTCATTCGAACAGTTGTCCGACAACGTCAAGACATTCACAGACTTTAAACCCCTCTCAAAGGATGAACAGGTCGTATTGGAAAAAGCGGTAGAGATATTCAACGCCGTCCCCAGGGTCGCATGCACGTCATGCCGCTACTGTGTCAATAACTGCCCCTCGAACATACCGATCCCCCACATAATCGACATATATAACGACTACCTAATACACAACATCACGACGAATCTCGGCCGCTCCTACATGATATGGACCAGAAGCGCCGGGAAAGCCTGCGATTGTACAGGCTGCCGCGCCTGCGAGAGCGCATGCCCACAGAAACTGGAAATAGTAGACACACTCGCAAAAGCGTCTGCGTTGTTCGATTGAGGTGTAGCCATGGAAAAAATGATAATCATGCCACCAGAGGACATAGAAAAAATGTTTGCCAGGCTGGGCGAACTAACACTTGACGTATCAGATATAAATCGGAAGTTTCTCGACTGTCCATACGGCGACGACCCGAAACAGACTATGGACATATATCTGCCCAACGATGGCCCCGGACCTTTCCCCGTAGTCTTTTTTGCGCACGGTGGCGCATGGACAGGCGGGGACAAAGCCGACACGCAAGTCGTCCCGTTTATAGGCGGCGTCAAACGCGGATATGCGATAATCAGCCTCAACTACAGATTGGTGCCGAATGTCCGCTACCCCGACAACCTGTTCGACATAAAAGCCGCAATGCGCTGGGTCGCGTCGAACGCGCAAACATACCTGCTCGACCCAAGACGCACAGCCCTTTGCGGCGCTTCCGCCGGCGCGCACCTCACCATGATTGCGGCGTACACAATGGGGCAGCCGGTTTTCGATATTGAACCTGAGCAACCAACCTGCCGCGTACTTGCGGTCATAAACCAGTTCGGACCAACGGATTTCACAAAATTCCACTCCCATTATGACGAATCCGGCTACCCGCGCGCGCAAGCACCGGGCGGCCCCAGCACCCTTGACGCACTGCTAGGCGCAAAAGCCGAGCAAATCCCGAACCTTGTACGTTTTTGCAACCCCATCGATACTATCCACCCCGGCGTGCCACCGACGCTCATCCAGCACGGCAGATACGACCCAATAATTGCATACCAGCAAGCCGTTGAATTGCACGAAAAAATCAACACAGTCGCCGGCGCAGGCAAAGCGGAACTGGACCTCAGCGAAACCTTTCTTCACGCCGACCCGGGTTACGCCGGCGACGAAAGCGTGGAACGCATATTCACTTTTCTGGACAAACACTTAAAATAACCAAAAAACGATGAACTGCTGCAAAAAGCAGGTCGCCCGGTGTGCGCTCCCTACATTTCATGGTATTCCCAACAGAGTTTACCTTATCTTGTAGGGGACGCACACCGGGGCGTCCCGTTTTATGCCTCAGCCCCTCGTTATTACACACTTAGCTTTTCAATTCAGTACGTATTCTCTGCGCCATACTCCTCCACACACATGCGTTCTACATATCCCAGGACCATAAACCTGTTGTTATCGGATAGTTTTCTGAACATACCCAGCAGCTTCTGTTCAATTTCACTCACAAGTGATGCAGAGGCGCTTTCAGAAAGCAACCAATCGAGCGGCACTGCATAAAGATCTGCCATTTTTTTAAGCATCGCCTTTCTGGGGACCGCCAAATCATGCTCCCACCTATATACCGAATTCATAGAAACGCCTAAAATCAAACTTTGTTCATGCAACGTCTTTTTTGTCTTAATACGCAGGTTTCTTAATTTTTCACCAAGACTCATGAGTCGCCCCTCCCTTCAAAACTTTTAATGATTCTGTGTAAGCGCGTACATTAAGATTGGGATTTAATCAGCGGTTACCTAAGTTTAAGTTGCGTATTTTTAATACAAAACCACGATTCCACTCCCCCGGTACGCTATGTTTGTTTCTTCAGTCGACTTACTATGTTAATAGCGTAAATGTTAAAGTATCTTTAAAGTCAATAGGTTTTTCTGATAAATTTCATGTTTTTTTGTGAAATTTCATCATTTCAATTTTTGCGCTAAAAAAGCGCGACGCCGGAGGGCTTTCACGCTTTTCAAATGTTATATTACACACATTTTCATGTGATATTTTAGACATATAGCACGAAAATCCTCTGCTTTCTTTCATGAAAAACGAGGATAATTCTTAAAGTAACTTTAATTATTGCCACGTTTGTGCTTTAACGTGTTGAATCTTATACTTAGATATAGTAAAATATCCGCAAACGAAATTACTATTCACACCCACGGGCAGTTACTGCAAATTACGTTCTGCAAGCTCGGCATGGATGCCGAAGCGCGCGAAGTGGCGCAGGATTGCGCCTCTGAGCGGGAAAGAACGTGATTGCAGTGGCTGCCGTAAGATGGGTGTGAATAGTTACCAATCGAAAGGAACACATTGCAGTTATGGATGACTATATATCAATACACGAGTTCTCAAAACTCTCCGGCGTTGAATCCTCAAAGCTGCGCTATTGGGATGAAATTGGGATTTTTTCACCGCTGAAACGCAACCCTGAGAACAACTACCGGTACTATTCCACAGCGCAGCTGCTTGCGCTTAATTTTGTCACCGTATTGAGCCAACTAGAGATTCCCCTAAAAACTATCGCGGAGCTCAGAAAAGAACGCGACCCAAACAAACTCTTAACCCTGCTGGAAAAGCAGGAAATACAGATGGACATGGAGATGCGCAGGCTGCGCCAGCGCTATTCAATTATACATTCCAGGCGCGAACTGATAAACATGGGCGTGGACATAGATGAAACGGCAATTTCCATACTTCACCTCGACGAAAAGGCAATGATCCAATGGCCCCGAAATGAATATCAGGAGGGGGACACATTTATAGAACCGCTTTCCACGCTAATATCTCAAACCGGAGAGTACCACATCAACCTTAGTTTTCCAGTCGGCGGCTACTACGACGACCTTGAAACCTTTGCAAGAGCGCCCGGATGCCCAAGCCACTTCATCTCCATCGATCCTATCGGTACGCACATAAGAAAAGCCGGGGACTACCTGGTTGGGTATGTCCGCGGCTATTACGGCGATATGGGCGACTTGCCCGAACGAATGGCTGCCTACGCAATCGAAAACTCGCTGATAATCACAGGCCCTGTATATATAATGTACCTGAATGAAGAAATCAGCACAAAAGACCAATCCCAGTATCTTGCCCAAAGCAGCGTAGCCGTATCAAAAAAACGATTACGAGGCTAACCCCCCGCGCTTGCACCACCCACAACCAACGTCCTACCCCCACTAGCGCAGCTTCACATGTACTTCCCGCAACTGGAGCTCCGAAACTTCGCCAGGGGCGCCGAGCAGAAGATCCTGCGCGTTGCTGTTCAGCGGGAACGCAATAACGTCGCGGATACTCTCCTCGTCGGCCAGCAGCATAATTATCCTGTCGATGCCGGGCGCCATGCCCGCATGAGGCGGCGCGCCATATTGGAATGCCGTGCAAAGGGCGCCAAAACGCTTTTCAAGTTCTTCCTCAGAGTACCCGGCGATGGCAAACGCCCTTTTCATTATCTCCGGCGAATGGTTGCGGACGGCGCCGGAGGACAACTCCACCCCGTTGCAGACTATATCGTACTGGTATGCCAAAATATCGAGCGGATCCTTAGTTTCAAGAGCCTCAAGCCCGCCTTGCGGCATCGAAAACGGATTGTGCGTGAAATCCAGCCCCTTCTTTTCAGGGTCGTATTCATACATAGGAAAATCGACTATAAAACAAAACTCATAAGAGTCGGAATCAACAATATCGAGCGTACTGCCCAACCAACTCCGAATCTGCCCTGCAAACCCGTCCACTGCCGCGGCTGCGTCGCAAATGAAAAACAACGTCTCGCCATCTTTCATACCGGTAGCGCCGATTATTTCCCGCTTCTGTTCGACGGACAAAAACTTTTCTATAGGACCCTTGAATTCGCCCTCCGACAACGTTAGGTAACCCAGCCCTTTCATACCAATATCGGTCGCGTATTTCAGCGAACTATCAAAAAAGCTCCTTGCGCGACCCTTACAGTCTGCGACTATACCGCGGACTGGTTTGTTTTTAAACAGCGGAAACTCAACCCTTGAGAAAAACTCAGACAAGTCGCAAATCACCAGCGGGTTTCTCAGATCGGGCTTGTCCGTGCCATATTTCATCATCGACTCGCCATATGTGATACGGCGAAACGGCGGAGACGGAACTCTTTTGTCTGAAAAAACCTTAAACGTCTCATACAAGACCTTCTCAGCCACCGCGAAAACATCCTCCTGTTCCGCAAAAGCCATCTCGAAGTCAAGCTGATAGAATTCACCGGGCGATCGATCCGCCCGCGCGTCCTCATCGCGGAAACACGGCGCTATCTGATAGTATTTGTCAAACCCCGAAACCATCAAAAGTTGCTTAAACAACTGCGGCGCTTGCGGCAATGCATAAAACTTGCCCTTGTGTTTCCTGCTCGGAACGAGATAATCACGTGCGCCCTCAGGCGACGAAGCCGTCAGGATTGGAGTCTGAATATCGACAAAACCAAGCTCCTCCATCTGTTTGCGGATGAAGCTTATAACTTTCGCCCGCAAAATGATGTTCTTCTGGAGCGCAGGGTTGCGGAGATCCAGATAACGGTACTTGAGCCGCACTTCTTCGCGCGTCGCAATCGACTCGCTTATTTCAAAAGGCAGCATGTTTTTGCAATCGCCCAAAATCTCGAGCTTGTCGGCAAAGACTTCTATGTAACCCGTATCCAGTTTCGGGTTCACAGTGTCCTCATCCCGGGCGCGCACTTTGCCATAAACTGAAATGACCGATTCACGATATACCCCGTCCAACATCCCGCTGTCATGCAGGACGATTTGTGTTATACCGCTATAGTCACGCAGATCAAGGAAAATAACGCCACCGTGATCGCGTATTGTGTCAGTCCATCCGGATAAGCGCACACTCTCCCCGATATTCTCCTGACGAAGTTGCCCCGCAAGATGTGTTCTAAGCATAATGGTTGACGTTAATCCGTCACGTAAGGCAGCAGCGCTACCTGGCGGGCGCGTTTTATAGCCACCATCAGACGCCTTTGATGCTGTGCGCATACACCCGTCGTCCTGCGCGGCAGGATTTTGCTTCGCTCCGAGAGATACCGGCGAAGCTTTGCCTGGTCTTTGTAGTCTATATCCTGGGCCTTATCAACGCAGAATTGACATACTTTCCTGCGCTTACGCCCCTGCGACCTGTTATCCCTGTCATTTGCCATGAATAGTTCCTCCTAAATCATTAAAACGGTAGTTCTCCGTCGTCGACGTCGTATTCCGCAAAATCGGACCTAACTACCTCAGACGCATAGTCCCCGCCAAAACTGTCCTTGGAGTTATTGGCATTCCCAAAACTGGCGTCCCTGCTCTTTTTACTCTCAGTGAAATAAATATTGTCAGCGACGACCTCGGCGCTTCTGCGCTTGTTCCCGTCTTTGTCGGTCCAGTCCCGAATCTGCAAACGCCCCGCCACAGCGGTCATCTGACCCTTTGTGAAATATTTCGATACGAATTCCGCTGAATTGCGCCACGCAACAACATCTATGAAATCTGTCTGCCTCTCGCCACTGTCCTTCGCTACAAACCCCCTGTCGACCGCCAAAGTAAACGAAGCAACCGGCACACCGTTAGGAGTGTGGCGCAGTTCCGGGTCGCGGGTCATTCTACCCATTATGACTATATGGTTCATAGTAATTACATTCCTTTCATTATGTTAATGGCACAAATGCTATCACTCGTCTATCGACTATCGACTCACTTCTTTCTTCACACTACTCTTTTCTCACCAACCTACTCTCCAATAACAGTAATAAGCGAACGCATTATACCGTCTGTGATCTTGAGAACGCGGTCAAGTTCTGCCGGGAACTCCGGGCTTGACGTGAATTTGACAAGCACATAATACCCGTCGGGTTTATCATTGATCAGATACGCGAGCTTCCTCTTGCCCATTTCCTCAAGTTCATTCACCGTACCGTTAGCCTCAATGAGCGCTTTGAACTTCTCCACCATCGCGCTGATCTGCTCCTCGCCAATGTCTACGTCTATGATGTACATGAGTTCGTAATTTGCCGTGGTTTTTGCCATAAAAATACCTCCTTCTGGCCTAATGGTCCCCGGCAAAACCGGGAACAAGGATTGTTTCGTCAGGGAGCAATGGCAAGTTCGCACTGCTCCCTGACCTTGGTAATTATACATGAATGATTTTGTTTGTCAACCTTTATTGTCAGGCTGTTCAGCACCCCCCACCGCCCCAAAAATATAAAACCCGGGTGAAAACTGGGATTGGAAATTTACAAACTTATATATACCGGCATACGTATGTAGAACAAAAAAAAATTTCCTGCGCGCAACTATTCAGGTGGTGTCCGGGAAAATGATTTTTTGAAGCGAATCTGTGTAGCAGGAGGCGGCAGCCACTGCTAATAGGACCCACTAAAAGCTTAGAAAGCTTCAAAAAAGCGTTTTTTCGGATACTACCTGAATAGTCACCCCTGCGCTACCAATTTTTGAGCAACCGAACCAACTCGCCGGTGCTCTTAACTCCGATTTTTTTGAATATGCTGGTCTTTTGATTTGCGATGGTTTTTAAGGACGAAGAAGTCAGTGTCTGAATGTTCCCCTCAATCAAATCGTTGAGGACGCCCCGCTCCGCCGCGGACAGCCCGCTAAGCAGCAGCTCCTTGATAAACAAAGCCTGCGGAGTATCGGACACTGCGGTCTTATATATAGTATCCGCAATCGTGTGGCACTGGCTCTTAAAAATGTAACCGGACGCAAACGCTTTCTTGCTAGCCTCAATAATAATCTCCGGCTGCTCATATGAAGTCAGCAGCAACACCTTTGCATCTGTCGCCAACCGGATCTCTCTCGCGGCGTCTATGCCGTCCAGCTCATTGCCGTAGAGGTTCAAGTCCATCACGACGACGTCGGGCTTAAGCCGACGCGCCATTTCCACGCCCTGAGCCTTGCAGTCCGCGTACCCTGCGAACTCCAGCTTTTCGTCTTTGTCAATTAATTTCTGAATAAGGAACGCGAAATCGCGATCGTCCTCAACCAGCAGCACCCTTACTACATCAGACATCATATTCGGTCACCTGAAACTCTCCGCCACCCGTTTTACCGGAAAGGCGATAGTAACTGCCGTACCCTTGCCGGGATTGCTCTTTGCGGAAATGCTCCCGCCGTGCTTTGTTATGACGTTTTTACAATACGCAAGACCCAGCCCAAAGTTCTTCCCGGTGCTTTTTGTAGTGAAATACGGGGCAAACATGCTTTTCAATTCATCGCCGCTCATTCCGACGCCGTTATCGGTTATCCTCAGCAGAAAAACATGTTTATCAAACGAACCGGATATTTCGACCGCCCCGTTTTCATGTATAGCTTCGAGGGCGTTTTTAAAGATATTGGCGAAAACCTCCGTCATATGCCTTTTGTCGCACACCCAATAAACATCGTCGTTTATATTAACCCTCAAGTCTACGCCCCTGCCCGGCATTGACGCGGACGTTGCCTCCAAAATCATTTCCGACAAGTTGCACGGTTCCTCAAGCAAACGTATCGCCTGCGAGTGACGCTTCATCCTGTCGGTATACTCCTTCAAAGCGGACACGGATCTGGACAAAATAGCGATTTCTTCCGGGATCTCCATGTTTTCGCCCGAGGCAAGCTGTAGCTTTAGTTGCTCTATGCACAGCTCCATTTTCGACGTCTGGTTTTTAAGCATATGACTTGTATAGTCCGCCGCTTTGCCGACTAAATCCATTTCAGAAGGCCAATCGTAAATCTGCGCAGACAGCTTCAATCCCATGAAACCGCTTTTAAATGCCAAAAAGATAAAAGCCAACAAACTGATGAAAACAATTACGACGTTCCATTGCCACGCCTTGAACCACCTTTCAAGCCCTAAGGGGTGGATCACAAAAATCGTGACAAGCACATATATCGAAGCCGGCAAAATGACTGCGGCAAGCATGGTTTTTTGGCGTTTCAATGACGCGGATTTTTCAATGATAATACCTTTGAGCATAAGGAAAATGACCGCAATGCCCAGACCTAAATTGTAGATGCAATAAACCACCCAGAACATGCGGTCTTCAAGTTGGTACGACCTGAAGCGTACAGGGAAATAGATGAACGACAGCACGATAGCAGGGATGCATATTGTTGCTTTTATTATGGATAAAAGCCGGGGGTTGGTTCCGTCGAGCCCCAGAAAATAAAGGCTCACGATAAAAATTACAGGGTTGGCAAAAGAGTAGGATATCCAGGTCATCACCGAATAAACGCCGAAATAAATATTTTCATCTATCGTGCTTCCCCAAACGGAGGTTATCCAGGGCATAGCCTGATACAAAAACGCTTCCTTAATGACCCCTATCGAAGCTATCGCCAAATAAAACGCGCACCATCTGTTAATAACGCTCCCCCGGTTGGAGAAATAGAATAACAATGCAAACAACACAATTACAGCCGAAAAAACACTCTCCAAAGCCTCACCTCCCAGCGGCGCAATAACTATTCGGATACCCCCCGAATAGCTGCACAGCACACTTCTATTTATTCTTACCCAACTCTTGTTCATATGTCAATGCTTCTCAGAAAGGAATCTCAGAATTCCTACAATTTTTAGGAACACACCTGAAAAATGATATGGTAGGATAAAAGTGTATGAGTTTTATGAGCAGGAGGAACAGACAATGGACATGAGACAATGCGCTCAGGGAGGCCACTTCTACGACGCTTCGATACACACCGCGTGCCCGTATTGCAGCACATCGAATGTTGGCGCTACAGTGGCGCTTGACATGGGGCGCACTATGCCGCTTAACCCGCCGCCCGGGCCGCAAGCCGCCGGACAAGGCGCGGACAACCGCACGCGGGCGCAAGGCGCCGCCGGCGACAGCGGGCGCACTGTCGCCATTATCAGGGAAGAATTGGGTATCGACCCTGTGGTGGGATGGCTTATCAGCGTGGACGGCAAGGAAAAAGGCCGCGACTACCGCATACACACCGACAACAACTACATAGGCCGCGGCGAGAAAATGGATATCTGCATTCGGGGCGATGACACTGTTTCAAGGGAAAACCATGCCGTCATAGTCTATGACTCGAGAGAAAAGGCCTTTTATCTCACCCCGGGCGGCGGCAGGAGCATTGTCCGGCTCAACGACAAAGGGCTGTTCAACACCGCCGAGCTCAAAGCCTACGACGCCATTGAAATCGGAATGACCAAGCTAATTTTTCTGCCGCTGTGCGGGGAAAACTTTGATTGGGCGTGAAAAAATCTATGTTTGATCGTAAAAAAAGCAAAAAAAAGGACAAAAGAAGCGAAAGCGCACAGCCGACATGCCAGGTATCGATAGGGAACAGCCATCATATCGGGACGCGGGACAGCCAGCAGGACAGCTTCGCCATATCGGACATATCCAACGCAGAATTATGCCTGCGAAAAGGCGTGCTGGGCGTGGTTGCGGACGGCATGGGCGGCATGGTCGACGGGGGCGAGATCAGCGCCATCGTCGCGCAAACAATGCTGCAATACTTCTATGAAACCGACCCTTCCAGCCATACGGAACTGGACCTGCTGAACATGCTGTACGCCGCCAACGACAATGTAAACGACTATATATCCGGGCGCGAACATGGAGGCTCCACTATAGTCGCGGCCAACATCCACGAGGCAAAACTATATTGGGTGGCCGTTGGGGACAGCCGGATATATCTTATCCGCAGCGGGGCCATCGTACAGCTCAACAGGGAGCATAATTATGCCGTAGACCTTGACGAAATGGCCGCTACGGGAGAAATAACATGGGAGGACGCGGCTAACGACCCGAAACGCGCCGCGCTCACCAGCTATCTAGGCATTGGTCAATTGGAGAAAGTCGACAGGAATGTACGACCGATGCAGCTTATAAACAACGACCGCGTGCTGCTGATGTCCGACGGAGTGTTCGGCGTCCTGAGCGACGACGAGATAATGCGGGCCATGGCCTATCAACCGCAGGAAAGCGCCATGAAATTGCAGGAAATGACCCTTGCGAAGCAAAACCCAAATCAAGATAACCTTACAGCAGTAATCTTAGAATATAGAGGTGCATAGAAATGAAAAAGATCGTAAAAATGGCCGCCGTGTTGATGATTGCAGCAATATTGCTGACATTCACGGCAACACCGTCGCTGGCGTCCGACTTCGATGTAAACACGCTTGCCAGCAGCGTTCTGAGGGTAATAAACCCCGGAGGGACCGGTTCCGGTTTTGTTATAGCGCAAAGCGGAGGTACGACCTACCTCGTTACAAACAGGCATGTCGTTGCGGGCATAGACGAAGACGGCGACATTTATGATTTCAGAGACAGTACGTATATCCTGCTGGACGACATTGCCGACATAAAGCTGAAAGCCAGCGTGATCCTCCTGTCTACAAATGTCGACGATGGCCTGGATCTGGCTATTCTGGAGGTAACTACCGGCTTGAGCAACCGCACTCCTATACCTTTGGCCCCGGTAAGCACTGTTAAGCGCGGAGACAGCATCAGCGTGCTGGGCTTTCCCGGGCTGGTTGACGCTTTTTTCCCGGGCATGCCGCTTCCGTCAACGGAAGAATATGTCACCATCAGCCCGGGGCACATAACAAACGTCAACATAGAAAATGAGGGCACTAAATGTTTGCAGCATGACGCCTCATCCGCCGGCGGCAACTCCGGCGGGCCCGTCGTGAACGCCAATGGCGAGGTGATAGGCGTGCATACGTTCTCAATGACACGTGCCGACGGCTTTAAGGGCGCCGTCCACATTGACTACATTATCGAACAATGCGAACGCCTGTCCATCCCATATGTGCCGGCAGGCAGCAACGCTTCCGCCCCCGGGGCAGGGACCGCGCCCGAGCAAACCGAATCCCCAGGCGATGATATAGCTGCATCCCCCGACCCAAGCCCCAGCCCCAGCCCCGCATCTGATTCGAACTCCTTTGGAGACTTTTTATCCAGATTTTGGTGGATAATCGTCGTCATTGTTGCCGTGGCAGCAGGGTTGCTGATATGGCTCAAACTCAAACCCACCGCCTCAGCAGGCACGGCGCAATATCCGCCGCCGCCTATGCAACCGCCGCCGATGCAACGACCGCCAATGCAACAGCAGCCTATGCAACAGCAGCCACCAATGCAGCAACCGCCCAGACCCGGGACTGCGCCAATGCAGCCGCCTGTGCAGCCCCAGGCTGCGTCAAGCGCGTCCGCGCATCTTATATGCACAAGGGGCAATTTCGCCGGAACCACTTTCCCCATAAACGGCATACTATCCATTGGACGCGACCCTAAACGCTGCCAGATAGTTTTCCCGAACGAGACTCAGGGCATCAGCTCGCTACACTGCGAACTCAGACAACAAGGGACCGTCGTCACATTGACAGACAGAGGTTCCTCATATGGCACTTTCCTTGCCGGAGGGCGCAAACTGAACAACAACGAATCCGTAACGCTGAAACCGGGCGACAGCTTCTATCTCGCGGACACAAAAAACGAATTTAAAGTTCTATAAGGTTCAGAGTGGATCCTATGCAAATCGAAATAGCATCATGTACTTATCAAGGCGGCAGGGACTATAACGAGGACTGCGTCCAATACTTGGAAAAGGACGGCACATGCGCCATCGTCGTCGCGGACGGGCTTGGCGGCCATGGAGGGGGACAAATCGCCTCCTCCGTTGCAGCGGAGTTTATCACAGGGGCGTTTATGTACAACCCTGAACTAAGGGCAGACCATATAAAAACCATCTTTGAACAAGCAAATGATGCGGTATTAAAATCCCAAACAAATGAAAAAAAGATGAAAAGCACCGCAGTGGCTCTCTTTATCGCGGATGGCTCCGCCATTTGGGGGCATGTTGGCGATTCAAGGCTCTATCATTTCAAAGACGGGACACTCGTCGGGCAGACGCTCGACCACAGCGTGTCTCAAATGGCAGTTTTCACAGGAGAAATCGAGCAGGGGCAAATCCGCCACCATGCCGACCGCAACAGGGTGCTGAGGGCTATTGGTCTCGACGAGGGGTTCAAACCTGAGATAGCCCCTATGTATGAGCCCGAACCCGGATTCCATGCATTCCTGCTCTGTACCGACGGTTTTTGGGAATATGTCCTGGAGCTTGAAATGGAAATAGAGCTTGCAAAAGCGGAAACGCCCCATGACTGGATAAACGGAATGGTCTACAGGCTGGCGCGGCTCGTGCCGGAAGACAGCGACAACTTTTCCGCAGCAGCGGTGTTTTTAAAAGCAGGAGTTTAATATGCGTAGATTAAAGTTGTTGTTATCGTTAACAGCATTGATGCTTTTCCTTTGCGCAGCACCGATCGTACGCGCAGCCGTTCCACTGGAATTGAATATGGAAAGCGTTGCCGTTGAAAATGGCAATATCAAAATATACTGCAACACAAACTCTGAAACTGTACCCGTAAGAGGGGATTTTTCCTCGATGCTCGGCAACTCTGTACTCAGCGTCCGTGACGTTGCCACTGTTGTAGATGAGGGCGCGGGGACGTCATACATTTTTCTTGTGGACGTTTCCGGTTCGATCGGGGCGACGCACTTTCAGGCTATGAAGGACACGATTGGATTGATTTGCGATGGGTTGGCTGACAATGACAACATCAGCATATTCACAATAGGCAACAAAACCTACACGCAGCCGTTTGTTTCCAGCCGCGAGGACATACAGGCCCAAATCGAGGCTATTGAACGGAGCATGGAGGACACAAATCTATACGAAGGTATTTTCACGTCCCTTGCCACGTTGAGCGCCCATGCGGACAGCCGGGATAAAAAGGCCCTGGTCGTATTCTCTGACGGCGAGGAGGACATTTTTGAAGGCATAACCATAGACGAGGTCGGAATCAAGGTTCGGGACAGCCATGTCCCGGTATATACCGTCGCAATGCTCGGGAAGAACCCGCCGACAAGGTATGTGGACTCGGCAAAAATACTGGGCAGTTTTGCCCGCCTATCCGCCGGGGGCCGCCATTATATACACGACCTCGACCGCTCCGCATCGGAGGAAATCGCCTCCGATATATTGGACTCCATCCACAGCGGGCTAATAGTGTCTGTCGATTTGAGCGGGTTCCGCTCGAATGGCGAAGACATGGTTTTGCGGCTCGAACTGAACATAACCGGCGTAGGGACAGCCGGCGACGGGTATGCCATACCGACGGCAGGTCTGACGTCGCAGGAACCGGAACCTCCGCCTGCCCCTCCGCCCGCTGCGCCATCACAGGAACCGCAGCCCTCGCAGGAACCGACGCCAACGCCACCCCCTGTTTCTTCTTCTCTACCGGAACCGGATCAGACGCCGCAATCGCCGGAACCTGTCACAACCGCACCGCAAGAGGGCTCAGAGACAAGTACATTTCTTCAGGAAAACCTAATATGGGTAATAGTTGGCGGGGCGGCGCTCTTTCTGGTAATACTCGCAGCTCTGACAGCCATAATATGGCGGAAAAAACACAAAGGCGCAGCCCAACCCACGCCCGTGCCTGCGCCAAACCCGGCTTCGCTGCCGCCGAAACCCGGCACTATGCCCGCGCCGCGCACTAAGCCCATTGTTCCTCCCGACCGCACCATTGACCGCCCCGCTGACCGCACCATTGACCCCGAGCCTCCGCACGGCAAACCGGGAATCGCCCTGAAGCTGACAAAGATAGGGCATGTGGAGGAGCAGGTTTACAACGCTGAGTTTGCCGGGGAACTCACCATCGGCAGGGACGCCGCCAGAGCGAACCTGCCATTCAGCAGCGACGAACTTTTGTCGGGGGAGCATTGCTCGATAAGCTACGAGCCGGAGGGGCTCGTCCTTCGCGATTTTGGCTCAACCAACGGTACATATGTAAACGGCATACCTATAAGTGAGAGATATATACTCGAAAAAGACGACATAATACTCATTGGCTCGATGGAACTGCGCGTCAGTTGGGAAGAACTATAGAGTTGTGGAAAGGCACAGGTAATTATGGCAAATATAACATCAATGGACAACGTCTGCATGGGCTGCTTTTCGCGGCATGATACGGCTGTCAACCCGTGCCCCTTGTGCGGGTATGTTGAGGCGGCGCACGACGTCCCGCCGCACCAGATGCGCCCGCGCACGATACTCAACGGGAAATACCTCGCGGGGCGCGTGCTGGGCGAGGGGGGCTTCGGAATAACATATATCGGCTGGGACTTGAACCTTGACCTAAAGGTCGCCATAAAGGAGTATTACCCCTCGGGGTTTGTGACAAGGGAGACCACCTCGACGAACACAGGGGCCACGGTTCAGCCGTTTACCGGTTCGCAGGGCGATTATTTCCTCAAAGGAAAGGATAAGTTCATCAACGAGGCAAAGACCCTGGCCAAGTTTTTCTCGCTGCCCGGTATCGTGTCGGTAAAAGACTATTTCCAGGAAAACGGCACTGCCTACATAGTCATGGAATACATAGAGGGTCGGACGCTTAAAGAACATCTCGCCGAAATGGGCGGGAAGCTTCCCGTCGCGCAGGTATTCGACCTTATGAAGCCTGTAATGTCTTCGCTGGCCGAGGTTCATAAAACAGGTCTCATCCACAGGGACATCAGCCCCGATAACATCATGATAAGCAAAGATGGCTATATGAAGCTATTGGACTTTGGCGCGGCCCGCGACTACACCGACAGCGGGAACAAGAGCCTGTCCATTATGCTCAAGCCCGGCTTCGCACCGGAGGAACAGTACCGCTCCAAAGGGATACAGGGCCCGTGGACTGACGTATATGCGCTGTCCGCGACCATATACCGCTGTATCACCGGAGTAGCTCCCGACGAGTCAGTGGAGCGCGTGCGCAGTGACAATGTAAAGCCGCCGTCATTACTGGGCGTCGCCATCACCCCCCCGCAGGAAGTCGCGTTAATGAGGGGCATGGCAGTAATGCAGGAGAACCGATACCAAAGCGTGCAGGAGTTATTTGGAGCGCTCTATGAGGCGTCGGCGCAGCAACACGCGGGCGCAGCGCCTGCATATCCCGCGCCGCAGCAGACAGGCGCTGCGGCAACACCCGTACCGCAGCCGATGGCAGGCGCAGCGCCGTCAAATCCCGCGCCGCGGCCTCAAAGCTACAATATGGGGTATATATACCCACAACCACCCGGACCCGGAGCGGGCACACAGAAGCCTCAAAGCCATACTCCGGCGCAATCCTACGCACCAAAAAAAGACGTGTTTCCGCCTCCGGATTCCGCCCCTCCCCCCGCATATCCTGCGGCTGCCGAATCCTCGTCATACGCGGCAGCAGCGCAATACGAAAAAAAAACCAACCCGTTCACAGCATGGATGGCTGCGCATAGGTGGCCCACTGCTATCATTTTGGGGGTAATTGCAGGGCTGGTGGTGATATTGATAAACATCGCTTCACGGTCGTCGGCTAAGGAATTGATGGCCTCCCTAGAGGGCGTCTGGACGTCGGAAGATGCAAACGGCATTTCATATGAGTATGCGCTTAACAACGGCAAGTTCTATATGATGGGCCATACGCCCGATGACCTCGAACATCTGCTCACTACATATATCTCAGTGTTTGAGGGGACATACTCAGTCAAGGGCAAATATGTATACATCACGCCCTTATGGCAAGTCATATTCGACTACGATACCTTTAACGTCGAAAAAATCGAGGGCGAGCTTTGGAGGTCGGCCATTTCCTTCGAGGGCGACACCCTAACAATGCTGGACGACGACGGCACTACAATGACATTCAAAAAGGCGTCGCCATTGGGGCTGTGGGCCTTTGGAAACAGGGAAGGTATGATAAACCCCCTGGCTGATAAAGGCGAGTCGCAACCAGATATTGGCGCCACACAATCTGATACCGGAAAACCGCAAACTGATACCGGCGATACGCAGGATGTTATTAGCGAGCCAAAAGCCGAACCCGGCTTCGTGGGAACGTGGATAGAAACCGAAGAAGGCAGCAGCGTGGCCGAATTGGTGCTTACCGAGGATGATGAGTTCTATTTCCTGCTTGTTGTGCCTGATGAAATGTTCATCGTTATGGAGGGCCTGTACGCAGTCGATGAAAACCACATAACTGTCCTTGCTACGTGGGGTATTTATTATGATTTTGACGTTAATGAATACTTATCGCTCATCGGGGACGACGGGCAGATATTTAACTTTATCTATAATGGCGAAGCAATGATGTTTGAGGATGAAAGCCTGTCTATGACAAGAGGATCGCCTTCGGGTTTATGGAGCTTTGAACATAGGCAAAAACTGCTTGACGAGATAGCGGGAGCATCCGAGCCTAGCGCACCTCCTGACACACCAGCACCCCCAATGGCCGACCCATCCCCATCGCCATCGCCGTCTCAATCACCTTCGCCATCACCATCACCATCACCATCACCATCACCATCACCATCACCTTCGCCATCACCGTCCCCGTCTCCGTCCCCGTCCCCGTCTCCATCCCCGTCCCCGTCTCCGACTTCGATCACTCTTGGTGGGGAAACATTTGACGCCAACGTCACAGAAATCCGGCTCAGCAGCAAAAACATCAGCGACGTCAGTGCGCTCCGGGGACTCACAAATATTACGCTTATTAACCTATCGCGCAACTCAATAAGCGACATTAGCCCTCTCAGCGGACTTACTACGCTTCAAAAACTCGCCCTGGACACGAACCCGCTCGGCAGCCTCAGCCCTCTCAGCGGGCTTACCAACCTGGATTATCTCAACCTTTTCAACTGTTCGATAAGCGACATAAGCGCGCTCTCGGGGCTGACCAAACTGAAGACCCTCCAGCTTTCGACCAATCGAATCAGCAACATAAGCGCCTTGCGGGGTCTTACCGCCCTAGAGTGGCTTGATCTGCATGGCAACAATATCAGCGATATCAGCGCACTAAAAGGGCTTACTAACCTGACTGAACTCAGCATCGGCAACAATCCCCTCACGGAGCAACAACTCGATGAACTTCGCGCAGCCTTGCCGCGTTGCACAATATACGTTGACTAAGAATTGAGGGCTTGGCAATATGATTAAATCAGCGTCGATGGAAAATGTTTGCATGGGATGTTTCACACAACACGCAGCGCATGAAAGCCCATGCCCCATGTGCGGCTATGACGAAACTGTACATGTCCCGCCGCACCACCTTCGCCCGCGCACGATACTCAACGGCAAGTACCTGCTTGGGCGGGTGCTGGGCGAGGGCGGTTTTGGCGTCACATACATCGGCTGGGAACTAAACCTCGACCTTAAAGTCGCCATCAAGGAATTCTACCCCTCGGGATTTGTGACGCGCGAGATTACCGCGTCCGGCGCGGGAAGTACGGTACAGCCGTTTACCGGCTCGCAGGGCGAATTTTTCCACAAAGGCCTGAGTAAATTCATAAACGAGGCAAGGACGCTCGCCAAATTTTTCTCGCTGCCCGGCATCGTGTCGGTCAAGGATTATTTTCAGGAAAACGGCACTGCATATATCGTCATGGAATACATAGAGGGGCAAACGCTGAAAGAACACCTCGCCAAAATGGGCGGCAAGCTCCCCGTGGCGCAAGTGTTCGATTTGATGAAGCCGGTTATGACTTCGCTTTCCGAGGTGCACAAGACAGGGCTTATACACAGGGACATAAGCCCCGACAACATCATGATTGGCAAAGAGGGCTACATGAAACTGCTGGACTTCGGCGCGGCGCGCGATTTTACAGACAGCGGCAATAAAAGCCTGTCCATAATGCTTAAACCCGGCTTCGCCCCGGAGGAACAGTACCGTACAAAAGGCGTTCAAGGCCCCTGGACAGACGTATATGCCCTATCCGCGACGATATACCTTTGTATTACGGGAGTGCCTCCCGAAGACTCTGTAGAGCGGACGCGCAGGGACGAGCTGATACCGCCCTCAATGCTGGGCGTCGCAATAAGCCCGTCGCAGGAAGCCGCCCTGATGACAGGTTTGGCTGTGCTGCAGGAGAGGCGTTATAAAAGTATGCAGGAGCTCCATGGGGCATTGTATGGAGCCGCGCCGCAACAATTCGGTCCGGATTCAGCAAAAGCCGCGCCACCACCATCAGGTCCGGATCCCAAAAAAGCCGCGCCGCCACCGGCGCAGCCCCCTCCCGCATATCCCCCGCCTCCCGCACAAGCCCCGAGGCAAAACCCGGCGCCCATCGCGGGCGCCCCAAAGGTCCAAGCCCAAACGCCCGCCACGCCTCCCTCTTACCCCGCGCCACCTGCACAAGGTCCCGTGCAGCGCCAAGCGCCCAACGCCGGCGCCCCGCCGGTTCAAGGTCCCATTCATGCGCAACCCCATGCGCCCGCGCAGCCCTATCCGGGCGTTCCCGCGCCCCCTAAAGCAAAAACCAACCTGGTCGCAACCTGGTTGGCGGATTATAAGTGGACCGTGGCTATTTCACTAGGTTTAGTGGTAGTGATAGTGGCAGGGCTTCTGATAATTCTCACCAATCGCACCCAGCAGCCGCCCCCCGACCCATCGCCTTACGCCCCGTCTACTTCTCCCACGCGCTCTCCAACAAGAACCGAAGAACTAGAACAACCCGCGCCGCCGCCCACGCAACCCGAAGACACCCCCACGCCCGTTGAAGCCAGCATTATAGGCGTATGGTCTATGTATGTTAGTGATGGAATATACTTTGAGCTTGGGTTCAACAACGCCGATGAGTTTTACCAACTGATGTATGTCCCCGGCAACACCTACGATTCTCAAGACTCATCCATCTACGTAGTTGAAGGGACATACCGTATAATAGGGCGTACTATATACATGGAGCCGATGTGGGAAATTGATAAAAACCTTGACACTGGTATCCACGATATAATTCAATATGGCATGATTACCGAGTTGCAGTCTGATTATTCCCTCAGCGGCGACGCCATCACCATAATAGATGAGAACGGCTCATTTGCTATGACAAAAACAAATCCGTCTGATACGATGTGGGACTTCAACGAGAGGGAAAGGCTGGCCAGCCTGCCCCCACCGGAGCCGAGCAACCTCGTACTTGCGGGGACTTTTTGGGAATCCTTCGAGATGTCGATGGGAGGCGTTACTTTAGGCAAAGAAGCCCTGGAACGCGAAGGGCTTACTATGACGTTGTATTTCATAGATCCCTACTATATGGAAGCAACGCTGGATGGGGAAAGAGCGGATGGCAACTATTCTGTAAACGGAAACTCTCTGACCATGGAGTTTAATGGCGAGTATTTTACAGCCGTCGTAGAGGGCGACATACTCATAATGGAATTCGATGACGAAGATGGAACTAGAATATATATGAAGTTTCAAGAGATGAGCGAACGCTAACCTTTGCTATTCAGGTGGTGTCCGGGAAAATGATTTTTTGAAGCGAATCTGTGTAGCAGGAGGCGGTAGCCACTGCTAATAGAACCCACTTAAGATTTAGCAAGCTTCAAAAAAGCGTTTTTTCGGATACCACCTGAATAATCACCGTATTCCTAATATCCCCTCGACCTGCGCGAGCTGATCAAGCGTGTTGACGCCAATGATTTCATCGCCCAGGTCGCGTTTTAGCAAACCGACCCTAGAGCCATTTGCGCGTAAAATCGCAGGAACGTCAGTCAGATAGTATTCACCCTGAGAATTGTCATTTTTCAGGCTTTTCAGCGCGTCCAAAAGCGGCAACGAACGGAAAACATAAACCCCGCTATTCAGCTCAGAGATCCCGCGCTGCTCCGGCGTGCAATCCCTGTCCTCCACAACATGCAAAAACCCGCCGTCAGCGTCGCGAAGAACCCTCCCGTAAGGCAGCGCCAACGAAGAAGTCCCGGTCAGAATCGTACAATCATTACCCTGCTCGAAATGAGCCCGCACAAGCGCCTCATAAGTGTCGCGCCTGACCACCGGCATATCCCCATAACAGACAAGCACAGCGCCGTCAAAGCCCTCCAGCGCCTCCCTGGCCGCCATAACCGCATGGCCGGTCCCAAGCTGCTCAACCTGCACCGCATACGAATAACCCTCAAAACTGCTAATAACGTCTTCTTTCTTATAGCCAACGACGACCGTAATATCAGTTTTATCAATAAACGACAAAGCGTCGAGCACATACCAAATCAACGGCCTCCCGCAAGCCAACCTCATAACCTTCGGCGCATCCCCATCTCCCGACTGCAACCTGGTCCCCTTCCCCGCCGCAAGCACCACAGCCATAAGCCTCATATCCATGCACAATCACTCTCCCCACAACATAAACCTGCCGCCCATCATACCATAAGCAAACCCAAGTGACAACAACAGCAAACTTATTGTAGAAAAAGCCACCAACTTATGACATACTATAAAGTGCTAAATTCCAATCCACCCTCCTACTGCTACACGCAGTAAAAATAGCGTTGAAAACAGACCAAATATTTCTGCATTCTGCATTATTATTTTTTATTTTCCACACCCCACACTCCCAAAAGGCTGGTGTCCACTGTGATATTCCGTCGATATGACAATATTGAAGCATACAAAACAACCGTTCTCGAAACGCTTCTTGAAAATGAAATACAAAACAACCTATTGCTCAGCCTGATCACAGGCAGCACGGCGCAACATGCCACGGACTGGCTGCTTGTCACTATAAATGACAATACGGGCGGCATATTGCTCACTGCGCTGTGCGTCAAACCATTCGACCTGCTCTTATACGAAACGGGAAACATCTGCAACAACGACGCCGTTGAACTCCTCGCTCGCGAATTGCGGCGAATCGGCTACCACCCTCCCGGCGTGATGGCCGGCGCAGATCTTGCCCGGCGCTTCGCCGAGACAAGCGTGGGCGCAGGAAAAAGCAGACTTCACATGACTATGTCCGCAATGCGGCTCGACAAGCTCGAAAGTCACGAAAAAGCGCCCGGCAACGCGCGAGCGCTGCAAAACCGTGACATGACATTCGCGCCATACTGGGAACAAGCGTTCAGCGAAGACTGCCGCAGCCATGTGTTTACCATCCCGGAAAACATCGAACGGCTCAAAACCCGGCTTGGCAAAGACAACCATTTCATATGGGAAAACGGCCAACCCGTCTCGCAGGCGGTTTACGGCCGCGACACGCCCAACGGTGCCGTCATCAACGGGGTATACACCCCGCCTCGCTTTCGCGGAAAGGGTTATGCCACATCAGTCGTCGCAGCGCTGACAGACGAGCTGCTCAAACGCGGCAAGAGCTATTGCTGCCTCATAGCCGACTCCGACAACCCGGTCTCATGCGGAATCTATCGCAAGTTGGGATACTACGAAGTATGCAAACTTGAAGACATACGGTTTGACATATAAAAACTATTAGTATAGGCTATAAAGAGTGAGTAAGCCGGGCAGCCGCGTGAGATGGCCGAAAGGCCCCTTACGAGGAAAGTCCGGGCTCCATAGGGCAAGGATAACGGGTAACGCCCGCCGAAGGCGACTTCAGGACATAGTGCAACAGAGATATACCGCTTCGTCGCTGCGATGACGAAAGTAAGGGTGGAAAGGCGAGGTAAGAGCTCACCCGGCGGCTGGAGACAGACCGCCGCTGTAAACTCTATCCGGAGCAACACCGTGGGAGAGCAACAGGCTTGCCCGGCCGCTCTCAGGAGGTGGCTTGAGCCCACCGGCAACGATGGGCCTAGATAGATGGCTGCCCAAAGGGCTTCCGCATCGCGAGGTTCTTTACCCCGCGGAAGAGAAGCCCTCAGACAGAATCCGGCTTACAGGCTTACTCACACGCCTGTGTAATACACTCTCATAACGGACTGGAATGTAGTTATGGTTTTTTCCGGCATGAGTTTCCTGTTCTTTTTTCTTCCCGCGCTGCTGGTAGTATATTACCTGATACCTGCGGTGCTTATATGGTTGTTCCCGAATCGTTTCAGAGAACCGCTGCGAAAACGCCTTCGTACGGCGCGTAACGTCGTGCTTCTTGCGTTCTCGCTGTTTTTTTACATGTTCGGGGGTTTTCGTTTTCTTGCATTGATGCTGATCTCGATCGCTATCAATTACATTTGCGGTCTTTTAGCGGCGCATTCGCATAGGGCGGCTTTGAGGAAAACTGCCGCGACTATGGCTGTGGTATTGGGACTGGGTCTGCTTGGTTGGTTCAAATACTCAGGCTTCATTGCTGAAAGCATAAACCGTCTCGGAACAGGTATCCCCGTCCCGAATGTTACGCTTCCTGTCGGGATCTCGTTTTTCACTTTTCAGGGGCTCAGTTATGTGTTGGACGTATACCGTGGCGATGTGAAGGTGCAGAGAAACCCCTTAAAAGTCGCGCTGTATATTTCATTGTTCCCACAGCTCGTCGCCGGACCGATAGTCCGCTACTCCACGATAGAGAATGCTATCGACGCGGACCGTGAGACAGTCGATGACTTCGCCGCGGGCGCGATCCGTTTCGTGTTCGGCCTCGCAAAGAAAATGCTTCTTGCAAACGCGATGGGTGAGATAGTCGACAGGCTGTTCAGCAGCACGCAGGGCCCGCTTGCGGTCCTTACGGCATGGGTCGGCGCACTGGCGTACACAGGACAGATATACTTTGATTTCTCAGCGTACTCCGATATGGCTATCGGGCTCGGTAAAATGTTTGGCTTTCACTTTCTTGAAAACTTCAACTACCCTTACATCGCGAAATCCATTACGGACTTCT
>Ga0082212_10002062_pt1 | contig 29548 bp, 28 predicted proteins | sample TergutNt197P3_FD_71548 | JGI IMG/M metagenome (GOLD analysis project Ga0082212, IMG submission 71548) | Neocapritermes taracua P3 segment gut microbial communities from Petit-Saut dam, French Guiana - Nt197 P3 | ecosystem: Host-associated > Arthropoda: Insects > Digestive system > Gut ...
TATAATACTATAACAGGTAAATCTAAAGATAATACTTACCAGTATTTATTCGTTTGTGAAGTTAAAGATATGCGACAGGTAGAGAATGATATAACAGCAAAATTTAAAATACTTAGACAAGATAGCAAAACAGAAATATATCTTTGTAGCAAGGAATCATTAGCAGAATATGTTAAATTTATTAAATCACATCCACTATTTAAAGCAGAAATATTTATAAAACAAGATGAACAAAAAGTAGAAAAAATTACTAAAATAGTAGCCCGAACAAAACCAACTATGGAAGAACGAGGTATAACCACAATAGATATTATAAATAAAGCCAAAAAAGTAAAAGATGATGAATTTTATACCCGTTATGAAGATATAGAAAAAGAAATAGAGATGTATGATAAAGAAATTTGGAAAGATAAATGTGTTTTTTGTAATTGCGATGACGCAGTTGGAAATAGTGAAAATAAATCTTCAGCATTTGCTTGGTATTTTCTAAATAATTTTGAAAAACTTGGTTTGAAGAAATTAATTTGCACACATTATGTAAGCAAAGTAGATTTATTTAATGCGGGTTCAAGAGGTTATATATTTACAATAAATGGAGTTAAGGAATTAAAAGGTGATTATGATAAAAGGAAATTATTTCCCGAAGAATATGATGGCAGTTTTGACCATCCGCTTTCTATAAAAATACTTAATGAAGAAGCAGATATAGTTTGCACTAATCCACCATTTTCAAGATCTATTGACTATTGGAAACTTCTTATTGAAAGCGGAAAGAAGTTTTTAATTATTAGTAATCTTGCAGTTCCCATTACTACAGCATATATTCATTACTTTAAAGATAATAAAGTATGGCCTGGATATGACGAAATACATTGGTTTGAAACTCCTAAGAGAGAATTAACAAGAGCAGCAGGACAATGGTTTACTAATATTCCTATAAACAATAGACCAAGATATAGAAATTTAAGAATAATACCACTTAAAAAAATACCTGAAAAATATAAAAGATATGATGATAGAAAAATATTATTAGTAGATAATGGTTACATTCCAAGTGATTATAAAAAACCATTTGCTGTATCTACTACTCCCATATTAAGCGGTTTATTAGAAAAAGGATATAAAATTATAGAAGAAAATGAATCTTACATACCTGTTGTAAATAAACAAAAAAAATTTAGAAGAGTGTTAGTGCAAAATTACATATAGACCTTAAAGATAAAGGTGGTAAAGCAACGATAGAAAATGGACAGAAAAGTAAAAATTATGGTAAAATATAAATGTGAAAATTGCTCAATAAGAACAAAATATGATGTAAATCCTAAATCGTTAATAGGTCGTTTCTGGCACTGGCATATAAATTTTTGTCCTGGTTGGAAAAAATATTTTAGTTCTTTAAATGATGAACAAAAACAGATATTACGAGATAAATATAATCTAAAAAAATAAAAATTTAATAAATAAAAAACTATGTCAGAATATGTAAATAAAAATATTTAATGATAAAATTACCAAAAACAAAAGAAGAATTATATAATACTTATTATTTGAAAGAAGAATTGGTGGCAATATGTAAAAAATATAATCTTCCTACAAGTGGCTATAAAGAAGATTTATTGCAATATATTAGCGATTTTATTGAAAATAAACCAATAAATAAAACTCCAAAAAAGAATAAAAAGAAAAATAATTTTGAACCTACATTAGAAAAAATAATAGACGAAAATTATAGCAATAATGAAATTCATAGAGCATTTTTCAAGAAAATAATAGGAGAAAAATTTAAGTATAATGTTCCGTTTTGTAAATGGATGAACGAAAATAAAGGTATGAAAACATACCAAAATGCAATAGAAGTATATAATAAAATATTATTAGATAAAAAAGCAGGAAAGAAATTTGAAATAGGAAAACAATTTAAATATAATCAATATACGAGAGATTTTTTTACAAACAATCCGAAATTAAGCAAAGCAGATTGTATAAGATGTTGGAGTTATAAAAAGAAACAATTAGGGAAACACATATATGAAAAAGAAGATTTGATAGTATTGAAGAAATAACGGCAAGCATATAACAAAAAGATAATAGAAAATTTTGAAATAGTGGCTTAATAATATATAAATGAAATTACATTATAAATATAAATAAAAAAAAAATGGAAAATTTAATTTTTGAAAAAACAATTAAAGGAAGAAAAGGATATACTTTGCCTGCACTTGATGTGCCAAAAATAAATCCTATACCAAATCAGTTTCTTAGAAAAATTGATGCCAATCTTCCAGAAGTGGCTGAAACAGATGTGTCACGACATTATATTCGTCTATCAAATCTTAATCATTGTATAGAAAAAGGTTTCTATCCTTTGGGAAGTTGTACAATGAAATATAATCCAAAAGTAAACGAAATTGCTGCTTCTTTAACTGGATTTACAGATGTTCATCCGCATACTCCTGCTGAATTTGAACAGGGTGTATTAGCATTAATGTATGATTTAGGTGAATACCTAAAAGAAATTACTGGATTAGATGGTGTGACTTTACAACCTTCAGCGGGTTCACAAGGAGAATTAACAGGAGCATTATGCTTCCGTGCTTATTTCAAAGATAAAGGTGAGCCGCAAAGAACTAAAATGCTAATTCCTGAATCAGCACACGGCACTAATCCTGCAACTGCAACTACAGCAGGTTTTCAAGCAGTTAATATTAAATGCACTTCTGATGGTGCTATTGATATTGATGATTTGAAATCAAAACTTGGCGATGATATAGCAGGAATAATGATTACAAATCCTTCTACTATCGGCGTTTTTGAAAGTAATATTATTGAAATTGCAGATTTAATTCATAATTGTGGTGGTTTAATGTATATGGATGGTGCAAATCTTAATGCTCTTCTTGGAATTACTACTGCGGGTAAAATGAAGTTTGATTGTGTTCATATTAATCTTCATAAGACAATGGCTACCCCGCATGGTGGTGGTGGTCCGGGTAGTGGTCCTATTTGTGTTAATAAAAAACTATTGCCTTATCTTCCGACTCCGCAAATTATAAAAGAAGGAAATAAATATAAATTAATTGATAAAAAAACTAATACTAAATCTATAGGTAGAATGCATTCTTTCTATGGAAACTTTGGTATATTTATTCGTGCATTGGTTTATATTAGAATGCTTGGTGCAGATGGGATGAAAAGAGTTAGTGAAAATGCAATCATTAATGCAAATTATATTCTTGCTCGTTTGAAAAAACATTATACATTGCCTTATAATGTTTTCTGTATGCATGAATGTTTATTTACTGCTGAAAAACAAATGGAACACGGGGTTAAAGCAGTTAATATCGCAAAGCGTTTATTGGATTATGGAATGCATGCTCCAACTATTAATTTTCCTCTTGTTGTCTCAGAAGCATTATTAATAGAGCCAACAGAAACTGAAAAGTTAGAAGATTTGGATGCGTTTTGTGATGTTATGATTAAAATTGCGGAAGAAACAAATAATGACGCTGACCTTGTTCTTAACGCACCATTTACAACACCTGTTAAGCGATTAGATGATGCTTTAGCAGTCAGACAACCGAATTTGAAGTGGAGTAATTAGTTTGTTTTTAGTAAATCATACTGAATTCATTTGTCGTTAAAAGAATCATTTATAATATGTGGCAATCCAAAAAATAATACAAATGGATTGCCACACTTATAATTTGCAATGACATAAAAAAAATTATAATAATGAATAAAAACTATTTTATTCTAATTCAATACTGCTTGAGTTTCCTACGTTATACTTATTAAATGTGCCATAGACCTCTGCTTCATTGCCAATTATTGAATCGTTTAATAGCATTTTAGATACCTTTGCTTCATAACTAATGATAGAGTTTTTTATTATACTATCTGTTATTTCACAGCCAGATGCAATAGATGTATAAGGACCAATTATTGAATTTTTTATCTTTGTGTCATCGGCAATAAAACAAGGTGGTATAATAACAGACCCATCAATTTTAGAAGGCATTGGATATTGTTCTAACAGAAATTTATTAGTGCTTAATAGTGTTTCGGGCTTGCCGCAATCATACCACCCTTCTACTAAAAATGTATTAAATTTTTCTCCTGTTTCAAGCATTAGTTGTAAAGCATCAGTAAGTTGATATTCATTTTTCGTTCTTATATTTTTTATTATTAAAGTGTCTAAAGCAGCAACTAAATTCTTTGCTGTTTTAATATAATACAGCCCAACTATTGCAAGGTTAGAAACTGGTTCGGTAGGTTTTTCTATAAATTTTAAAATAAAATTATTATTATCTAACAACACCACACCAAATCTTCGCGGGTCTTTTACTTCTTTAACACCAATAGAACTAGAACCACCTGTAATCGCATTTTTTAAATCTACATCAAAAATTGTATCTCCCAATATAATTAATAATTCGTCATTTTCTTTATAAGTATCTTTGCCGGTCCATATCGCATGTCCGAGTCCTAACATCTGACTTTGTTTAACAAAATCTACTTTTAGATTAGGATATTTCCGAGTAACGAAATTTTCTACTAAATCACTCATATACCCTGTAATTATTGTTGCTTCTGTTATGCCATATTCTACTAATTCGTCTAAAATATGGGCTAAAATTGGCTTACCTGCAACATTTAATAAAACTTTTGGGAGTGCATAAGTATGAGGTCGTAATCTTGTTCCTACGCCTGCAACAGGAATAACTGCTTTCATTTTTTTAATTAATTTTTACAAAAATACTAAAATATTTACAAATAAACATAAAAAACAAATAAGTGCTGTCTTATTTATATAGGCACGAAATTAATTTCTATATTAAGGCAGGATAGCAAAATAAATTCAATATGATGTTATAAAATACTTAAATATCATTTATTATTATTATGATTATTTCATTTTAATTTTGTATTTTTGTATGAAATATTTTCAAAGTTTAATAATTTAAATTAAATATTTTTTTAATTAAGCCGATATTTATTGTGTAGATTAAATACTTTTTGTTATGAAATTGTGAGTTGCTAATGAGTAAAACAAATATTCTCCTTGAAACAGGCACTAATGAATTTGAAGTAGTAGAGTTTAATATAATTTATAACCAAAACAAATTAAATAGTGCAAACAGTATAAAAAAAGTGCAACAATCATTCGGTATCAATGTTGCCAAAGTAAGAGAAATTATTAGAATGCCAAAACTAACTAAAATGCCAAATTTACCTGATGTAGTTTATGGTATTTTTAGATTAAGAGGTGACATATATCCTGCTGTGGACTTATCTAAATTTCTTTACAACCAAGAAAATAAAGATGATAATGTCAAGATGATTATTGCAGAGTTTAATAATCTAAAAGTTGGCTTTATTGTTAATGAAGTAAAAAAAATACATAGAATTACTTGGTCACAGATTGTTCCTGCAGATTCTATGCAAGAATTTAGTACCGATACTACTTCTATTATTGGACTTTTTAGAATAGAAGACAATAATGTATTAATGTTAGATGTTGAAAAAATTGTTGCAGATATTGCTCCTACTTCAGCAATTGATAATATTGATGAGGACTTTGAAGTAGTTTCTGATACACCGATTGCAATTACAGCAGAAGATTCCACGATAATTAGAAAAATGATTACAAACAAGATGAATATTGCAGGATTCAAATTAGACCCTTATAACGATGGACTTTCTTGTTGGGAAAGAATGCAAAAAATAGCAGACGAAGTAGAAAAAGGTTCATCGCTATCTAATTTCTGTAATGTAGTTATAACTGATATTGAAATGCCGGGAATGGATGGCTATACATTAACTAAAAATATCAAATCACATCCTATTTTAAGGGAACTGCCTGTGATATTGTTTTCATCTATAATAACTCCAGATTTACTACATAAAGGAAAATCTGTTGGTGCAGATGCCCAAATGACGAAACCACAAATTGGCGAATTACTGCAAATAGTAAAAACTCTTATTTCTGATAAATCTGCGGTTAATAAAAATCCCGTAGCATAATATTTACTAAAAATAACATTTTTTAGATAGCATTTCAAACGTCTTTATTTTTCAATAACTTATAGAGACGTTTTTTGCTATTCCCAAATAACTTTGTAAAATGTATTTTTTACAAAAATAATGTTTTTTGATTGAAAAATTAGGTGATTATATACTAAATTAAACAACTTATAAAATTTGGTATAACATTGCATATAATCACGTAAATATTTTATAAAAAAAGGCAGGACTTTGTCCTGCCTTACTTATTTAAATCTATATAATATATTACCTAACTGCTATAACATTATCAGTTTTAGGTTTTGTATCTAATAGTTCTTCAACTTCCTCTTTTTTGGAAACAATGCTACCCATTAAATAAGCAGCAAACATATCTTCGCTTTCACTATAATTTTTTTCAATCATATTGATTGTATTTAATGCTTCGTTATAATTTTTTGCTTCAATATGTTTATCTACAATTAATAGTTCTGCACTCAATTTTAATGAAGATAATGTATATGCTAATTGAGTTGCCTCATTATTATTTCCTGATTGTTGATAATAATTAACCCATTGTTCCATTTTTGCTGCAAGTTGTTCTAACTTTATTTTTGCAGTTTCATAATCGCCTAATAGAATATAAGCATCAGAAGCACAGCGATGCGGTCCATACCATCTTCCCATAATTTCGTATTGTGAATATGGGTCTAATCTTGGATTTTTGATTTGGTCTTCTGATGTTTTAACAACTTTTCGAGCATATTTTTGTGTTTTTTCTTTATTGTTGCATAATTTATATATTTCGGCTACACGATATTCTATATCTAACGATTGAGGAAATTTTTCAAGCGGAATGTGTTCTAAATAAGTATCTAAAACTTTTTCTGCCAATTCTAAATCTTTTTTAAATTCTGCAAGATACATAGCATAACTAACATAAATATCGGGATAGGTCATCATAACCGTTCTTCTATCTGTTTCATCGTATGTTATTTTCGGACTATTAAGATTCCTTAATTTTACTTCATATTTTGGTGTTAACGAGATTTCGGGAGTATTATTTACATTCAGTAAAATTTTGTTCATTATATCTTCATTAAACGCATATCTATTATTGTTATGTTTTTGCTGTGGAACAGGGCATATTCTACTACAGAAACCTTCTGTTCGTAAGTAATTGTCTAATCCTGCCATTGAATTTTTACCTGCTGAATTAATAAAATATAATGGTCTTTCAAAATTGCTTGCTAAAATAATTTCTCTAACTAATTTATCATTTACGCCGAAGAAATAAATAGGATTCCCTTTTTCGTCTTGCTGATTTTCCTTGCCAATGAAAGTAATAGTAACTTCACCTTTATCTATTACATCTAAAGGAGCACCAAATGATTTTAGGATTTCAGGACGCACTTTTATTACATCTATTTTTGCAGGTCCGAACTCGTATTTAAACTTTCCTTCTGCTTCTTCGTCACCTGTTAATTGAGCATCGGGTATATTTAATGCAACTTTTTTAGCCCCCCAAGGTTCTCTATTTTTTAATTCGTTAATATACCAAAGCGTTTGTCCTAATGATAGGTTACATACTCTAATGTCTCTTCGCACACCTTCTACATCTTGCATATACCAAACAGGAAAAGTGTCATTATCTCCATTTGTAAATAATATTGCATCTTCTTCGCAAGATTGTAATACATTATAAGCATAATCAAAAGGTAACCAATTACCTGTTCTACCATATACAAAATAATTACTTGCAAGCATATTAATAGGCACAAGCAACGTAGATGCAATTAACACTACTGCTATAATGGCAGTGGATTTTATTCTTTTATTTAAAGCATCTATTATTCCGTAAGTTCCAATTCCCATCCATAATCCCCATATCATAAATGAGGCAACATAGAAATAATCTCTTTCTCTTGGTTGTGGATCCTGTTGATTTTGGAATAATGCCGTTAATACTCCTGTTACAATAAACATAGCAAAAAATGTTAAGGCATATTTAGGGTCTCTTGCAAATTGAAAAAATAATCCTATCAATCCAAACAGCAATGGTAATGCAAAATACCTAATAGGAAAAACATTGTCATTACCTGTTTTGTAATTTGCTTCTTTAACTTTTGTAGAGTTTGGACTATCAAACCAAGCCACACCTTCATCTTGAACATCACTCATTCTTCCAACAAAGTTCCATAAGAAATATCGCCAATACATATGATTTGCTTGCCATTTTAACATATAATTGATTTCGCCTGCTGTATTAATATTATCCCAATCCATAGCGTATATTTGACTACCATCTTTTCTTGTAACAACTTTACGATTCGGTGGATTCCAGATACCATATAAATAATTTCCATGTTCATCTTGTTTGTTATGGTTTCTTACGAAATAATCTTCTGTTTGGTAGCGTCTTGGCCACATAGGTGCGTCACCATATTGTTCTCTACCTATATATGCTGCTAATTGTCGCATATTTTTTGGCGTGTTTTCATTCATTGGCGGATTTGAATTTGACCTTATTACGACATGGGCAAAAACTGAAAATGAAAATATTACTGCCAATAAAGACATTGTTATTAATGCAGGAATGGCTTTCTTTTTATTAACAGCCCAGCCAAACAATACTGCAACACCTATAATACATAGTATTGTAAAGAATGTTAAGGCAGTGCTATCTTGGATTTTAAATTCCATTGCTTCGCTTCTGCCCATTGTATGTCCTGCTAAATAAGCAGGTAAGCCCTGTGCTAACATATCTATAACAACAACATACATCAAAATGCCTAATATTGCCATTATGATAAATGATTTCGGAGTTACTTCATACTTACGGAAATATACAATCAATACTAATCCAAATAGCACTAACATTGCCAGTAAGTGAATTCCCATCGCAAGAGCAGTTAAATACACGCTTAATATCAAGTATTTTTCATTGCCCTCTTCATCTGCAACTTCTGTCCATCGCATCAATAAATACAGAACGATAGCAACATTTAAAGTTCCTGTAGCATACACTTCTGATTCAATTCCGTTGAACCAAAATGTGCCACTAACTCCAAAAGCAATTGCGCCCACAAAAGCAGCACCATAAACGGCTAACGCATCAGCGATAGATGTTATTGGTTCTTTACGTAAATTTTTGATAACAATTACTGCCATCAAATATAAAAACATTACAGTAAGGGCACTCGACACAACACTCATCATATTGCCCTGCACACCAAGATTACCAAACGGTATAAGAACTTGAACTACTCCACCAATTATAGAAAATAGCGGAGCACCCGGCGGATGTGGAACTTGTTGCCAAGTCATCATCCCTAAAAACTCACCACAATCCCAAAAAGGAACTGACGGCTGAACTGTCATTGTAAATATGACTAACACTATCAAAAAACTAAGAGCAGTAAATACTCTATGTATAGTTTTGAAATTAACGTTTTTTTCCATTGATTAAAAACCTATATGTTTAATTTAAAAATCTTTATTAACTAATTTAATTTATTTAAATATGCAATATAACATTTTTTTTTGTATTTATTATTATCAATTTATTTTTAGGTATTTAATTATATTATGCTTTTTTCAAAAAAAAGTGTATTTTTGTAAATTTAGTTAATTATAAAAAAATGTATTGTTTTATGTTCAGATTAAATAAAATTATAATTAGTTTATTTTTTATATTAGTTGGAACAACTAATATAATAGCAAATATTACAACATCACGGCAAAATGCAATAACAAAAGCAGTAAGTGTTTGTAGTCCTGCTGTTGTAGGTATTAATGTTGTAGAAAAAAGAGTGAGTTTTTTTAAACGTTCTTCAGGTAACCCTCTTTTGGATTACTATTATGGTCAGCAAAAATATTATAAAGAATTTCAAGTATCGGGTAGTGGGTCTGGGTTTTTAATTTCATCGGATGGCTATATTTTAACTAATCATCATGTAGCAGGAAATGCTTTAAAGGTAGTTGTTACTCTGACTAATGGTGAAAAATATGATGCTGATATTATTGGAGCAGATTTGACAAGCGATATTTGTTTGTTAAAAATAGAAGGGGCGAAATTTCCGTATCTTAATTTTGGAAATACAAATAATATATTAGTTGGTGAATGGACTATCGCTATGGGAAATCCTTTTGGATTGTTTGAATATAATGCAAAACCTGTTGTTACTGTTGGAGTTGTTTCCAATGTTGGAATAAGTTTTATACAGCAAGAAGGCAACAGTTATCGTATTTATAAAGATATGGTCCAAACGGATGCGGCAATTAGTTCAGGCAATTCAGGTGGTCCATTGTTGAATGCTGATGGCGAGGTAATTGGAATGAATACCATTATTTTTTCTACTGCGAAAGATGATAGCGGGCAAGCGGGAAGTATTGGTATCGGCTTTGCTGTTCCTGTTAATAGAATAAAAAGAGTTGTAGAGTTATTAAAGAAAAATAGGAAAATAGAAAGGAACATTAATGTAGGAATTACTGTATCTGAAATAGATAAAAAAATTGCCAGATATTATAGTTTACCTAAAAGTGAAGGTATAATTGTATATCAAATAGATAACCGCTCAGCGGCAAGTAATTCAGGATTGGAAGTGGGAGATATTATAGAAAGTATTAATGGCAGAAAGATTATTAAGACCGATGATTTGTTATTAGAAATAGGTGATTCCGTAGTTGGCGACAAACTCACCTTTGAAGTATTAAGAGGAAAACAAAAAACAAAATGTATATTAACAATTCCTAAAGCGAAAAACATTCAATGAAGGTAGTTAAATATGTTATTAAAAAAAAACAGATATAAAATATTTCTTCAAAAAAAGTTATATTTATATTCTTTTTTTATAATCATAACAAAAATCATAACAAGAATAAGGATACTAAAATGTTTGATATAGGTGGCGGTGAATTAATTTTAATAGTATTAGCATTTTTAGTTCTGTTCGGTCCTAAAAAAGTTCCCGAAGTTACTAAAATGTTAGGCAAAGGATTTAGGAAAATTAAAGAAGCCCAAACAGAATTAAAATCTCATTTAAAAGATATTGAAAAAGAAATAGAAAATGATTCGCCAAATAAATAGAGCATTTCAATAATAAAAATTCATTAAATTATAAAACAATTTAGTATATCAAGTTCAGGGCAACAAATTAAAAATACCTTTTTTTTATCTCATATAAATATTAAGCACATAAATATTAAGTAAAATTATTATTTTTTTGTTTTATAATGTAATATGTGTATTGTTACGCCAATGGCAATAGCAAATAATAATATCTGCAACCAAGTTTTATCTTCTATAACAAAGAAAATAGAAAATAATATCGTAGCCCATAACAAAAATGTTGAAAGTATTTTTATTTTTAATGGTATTGCTTTTTCTTTCATAAAAGAAACAATATAGTTACCAAACACTTTATGGTTTATCAACCAATCATACAATTTTTTAGAACTGCGAGCAAATAACATTGCAGATAAAAGCAAGAATGGTGTAGTCGGCAACAAAGGCAAAAATATTCCTAAAATTCCTAATCCTAAACTAACAATTCCTATAAAAATTAGCAGATATTTTATCATTTATGGCATTGGTCGTCTTTTAATTAAAACATTTCTATACTTATCCATATTATCCAAAACAGTTCCTGCTCCTGTAATTACGGTATGTAGTGGACTAACTTCAGTAGGAATATTTACAGAAAGTTTTATTTCTTCTCTTATTCTGTCATCAAGTCCTTTTAGTAATGCACCTCCGCCTGTGAGCCATAATCCATTTTTACAAATATCTTCTGATAGTTCGGGAGATGCTTTTTCGAATGCTTTTTTTATTGCTTTAATAATTTCTTGTATTGGTTTATCAAGTATGTTTTTTCTTATTTCTATATTAGGAATAATTATTTCTATGTGTCGTCCTTCTACGACATTATAACCATATCCCTGAACTTTAGAGTTTTCAAATTTATCATCCACATAAAATGCAGAACCTGCAATGTGTTTAATTCTTTCTGCATCATTAAAACCTATACGCACCTTTTTTTCTTGCATACAATAATCTATTATTGCTTGCGTAAAATAATTTCCCGCAATTTTTATTGATTGATGTGATACAATTTCACCTAATGAAATAACAGCAATTTCAGTCGTTCCGCCACCTATATCAACAATCATTGTTGCTTGAGGTCCTAATACAGCATCTTTATTAATTCCGATAGCAGAAGCCATTGGTTCAAAAAGCAAATCTACATTTTTTGCTTCTGCTTTTTCACAAACATCTCTAATTGCTATTTGTTCTACTTCAGTAGCCCCACAAGGGCAACACACTAACATATTATATGGTCTTATACTTGATATTTGATTAATATATGTTTTTAGCATTTCAGCGACAACAAAAGGTCTTGCCACAACCCCACCCTTCATTGGTGCAATAATCTTTTTATTCCCTGATGTTTTGCCAAGCATAGTTTTTGCATCATTACCACAAGCAGTTATATTATCTGTATTTTTTTCAAAAGCAACAATTGTAGGTTCCTCAATAACAATTTTTTTTTCCTTCCATATCAATGTATTAACCGTTCCCAAATCTATTGCTATGCTGTTATGAAAAAATTTAAACTTCTTAAAAAAACTTCCAAAACTCATATATTTCCAATTATTTATAATGATTTATTTATTTGTAAACTACAAATATACACTTTTTTTTGAAATAAAATAACATCATTTCGTTCACAATTTGTATATCCTACATTTAAAGATAGATAAATAATATTATAAAAAATAAATGATTTTTTTACTACTTAATCGTAATTCATTAGCGATACATTATTATTGTTAATGAATTTTTTATAAAAAAAAGTTATATTTGTAAAAAAAATTGTAAAAAATTACTGCAATTATGTCAATATTAAAAAAACAAATAAAGACCAAACGCACAAAAGAAGAAATGAAATCTTTTGTAAATGATAAAATTTTAAAAGTTCCGATGTTATCTTCTGTTATAAGCAAAACAGAATGGAATATAGATAGATTAGATTTTGAATCAACATTAGGAAATGGTTATTTTCTGTTTATGGAAAATATGATTGAAATTGAGATAAAATTATCTTTTATGGGAAATATGGCGAAAGCCCAAATAGAAAAAGCAATAGATACGGAATTTCTTAAATTAGAAGAAAATAATAATTAAAAATATGACAAAAGAAGAATTTATTGAACTTTCTAAAATTATACAAATAAAAATTAATGACAATGAAAGTGATATTCTATATTCTTAATTTTTCTTATTATGATAAGAAATAGTATATCTTTTATATGACTTACAACAGGACTTTCATTAGTCCTGTTTTTATATATATTATTTTATTAAAAAATTATACAAAAAAATAGTATTTTTGTGATTTGTAGAAATTGTATATACTAATACAAATGCGAGCAAAGTTAGTGTTTCAAAAGGTTTTGCTTGTAATTATGTGTTTGAAAACACTACTAATATAACAAAAAAATATATATAACAAAAAAATTAAAATGGATAATAAATATACAAAACGAGGTGAAAAACCTACAAGGCACGGCTTCGGCGAAGCACTCGCAGAATTAGGAACAAAAGATGAAAGAATAGTTGTAATTGGGGCTGATGTCACTTCTTCAGTTCTTACTTCGTTCTTTGCAGAAAAACATCCTGATAGATTTATTTCCGTTGGAATAGCAGAACAGAATGCAACTACTATTGCAGTAGGATTTGCTTTATCGGGCAAAATACCTTTCTTTTCTTGTTATGCAGCGTTTGCTACTTTTAGAAATGCTGACCAACTTCGTATATCTGTATGCTATAATAATGTGAATGTGAAAATTGCAGGCGGTCACGCAGGAGTCACCGTTGGACCTGATGGGGCTACACATCAAGCATTAGAAGATATTGGTTTAGTTCGCACTTTACCGAATATGACAATTGTTGTGCCTTGCGATTATGAACAGGCAAAGAAAGCAACTATTGCAGTTGCAGAACATATTGGTCCTGCATATTTAAGATTGTCAAGAGCAAATGTTCCGTTATTTACTAATTCTGACGATGGATTCGAAATAGGCAAAGCAGATGTATTGATAGATGGCAAAGATGTTGTTATTATTGCTTGTGGCAGTTTAGTTTGGGAATCTATTGTTGCTTCAAAAGAATTAAAAGAAAAACATAATATTTCTGCGGCGGTTATTAATTGCCATACAATAAAACCGATTGATGTAGATACAATTAATAAATATGCGAAGCAATGTGGGGCTATCGTTACTGCCGAAGAACACCAAATTAATTGTGGATTGGGCGAGGCTATTGCGAGTGTTGTAGTTAAAAACAATCCTGTGCCGATGGAAATGCTTGCAATAGAAAACAGATTTACAGAAAGTGGTGAACCCGATGAACTGCTGAAACATTATAATCTTACCTCTGATGGAGTTATAGATAAAGTATTAAAAGTAGTAGCAAGAAAGTAATTTTTTTAGAGTCATTTTATACAATTCGGAATAACAAAATCTACAAAATATATATATTATTTTTTCAATTGACAAATTAATAATTCTAATTGCCTGCTATTTAGTATTTTTGCAAGGTCTTCGGTGCTTGCTTCTTTAATACCTTTAAATGAACCAAAATTGTCTAATAGTTTTTGTGCAGTTGCTTTTCCTATGCCTTTTATTTCTAAAAGTTCTGATTTTATTGCACGCTTGGAGCGAAGTTCTCTATTAAAAGTAATTGCAAATCGGTGTGCTTCGTCTCTTAATTGTTGAATTAATTTCAAACTGCTTGATGTTTTTGGTAACATTATTGAATATTTGTTGTTAGGAGTAAATACTTCTTCTAATCGTTTTGCTAATCCAATAATTGCAATCTTTTTATCTAATTCTAATTCCACTAAAACACTATATGCAGATGATAACTGTCCTTTTCCTCCATCCACAATAACTAAATCGGGTAATGTCTGTTTTTCTTCTATTGCTCTTTTAAATCTGCGTTCTATGGTTTGTCGCATCATTTTATAGTCATCATTATGTATAATTAAATCATCTTCTTTTGCTTTAAATTTTCTATACTCTGATTTTTTTGGTTTGCCATCAACAAACACGACCATTGACGAAACCATATCTGTTCCTTGTAAATGCGAGTTGTCATAACACTCAATACGCCGCGGCGGTTTAGATAAATTCAAGTCCCTTTGCAATGCAATTATAGAATGTGGAATAGTTTTTTCGCGTTTATCAATAGAATTTAAAAATTCTTTCAATAAATAATCAGCATTAGTATTAGCCATTTCTAATAATTCTTTTAGTATTCCTGCCTTAGGAATTTTTATAGAAATAGATTCAACACTTAGTTTTTCGATATCTTTTTTTACTTGGTTTATATCTGATTTTGTATAATAAATATTGTTTTCATCAATATTTTCGTAATATGTCTGCCAATTTTCTAATCGCTTTTTTCCTAACCAATCAAGTAAATAATCTATTTGTGATAATTCATTTGGTATTACAATTTCTTTCGGGACAAAATCCGTTTCTAAATAGTATTTTTCTAATGTTTTTTGAATTATTTCTTCTGATGTTTCTAATTCTGCTTTTGTAATAATGAAATGTCGCTTACCAATTAACTTCCCTTCTCTAACAATAAATACAAGAGTGCAAGCATAATCGCCTGTTCTTGCAATACCAAATAAATCTCTATCTTTTTGTTCGGGAGAAATTATTTTTTGTTTTGATGTATAGTTACCTAATGATTTTAATCTATTTCTAACAACTGCTGCTTTTTCAAATTCCATTTTATCAGAATGTTCTAACATTTTTGTTTCTAATTGCTTTGTTAGATTTTTTGTTTTACCTAATAATACTTGATGTGCCATTTTCACATTATTGTTATATTCTTCCTTCAAAATACTACCTACACAAGGCGACTGACACTTTTCTATATGAAAATTAAGACAAGGACGCATATTTTTTTTTGCTATTGTTTCTTTACTAATATTGTGCTCACAAGTTCTTATCTGGAAAATATTTCTAACCGAATCTAACATTGTTTTTATTGCTCTAACTTCTGTAAATGGTCCCAAATACTTTGAACCATCTTTTATGATATTTCGTGTAATATAGATTCTTGGATAAAGTTCATTTGTAATTTTAATATATGGATATGTTTTATCGTCTCTTAATAAGATATTATAGTGTGGTTTGTGTTTTTTGATTAGTGTATCTTCAAGAATAAGGGCTTCTACTTCAGAATTAACAATAATAATCTCTACATCTGCAATTTTTGAAACTAATGCTTGTGTTTTTGGTGATTGTGATTGAAATGAATTAAAATATGAACGAACTCTATTTTTTAGATTTTTTGCTTTTCCGATGTATATAATCTTTCCTTGTTCGTTAAAATACTGATATATACCGGGCAAAGAAGGAATTTCATTAATTTTATCTAATAATTCTTGTTTAACAATACTATTACTTTTCTTGTTCATACATAATAATTGTTTTTTTTAATTAATAATTTTTTTTCTATTAACAAATAATTCAATACCTCCATTCATATTTATCAGAAATAACCGAAGGGCTATATAAACGAAAATCACCAAAGCCAGATACATCTAAAAACACAATTACTCTACCTTCATAATTCCATCTTTCAAAAGTCCTGTTATCTGCAAACGAATTATTGGTTCTATCGATACTTAATGGTGCTCCAAATACTATATAAACGTGTCCTTTGTCGGTTAGCCAACCTTCGCCATATACTTTAAAGTTCAGATCAGCATACTCTATGCGTCTATAATACTCTTCCATCGCCTCATTTTTTTCTGTATGTGGAGTTGGGTCTAATTTCTTCCAAAACTCTTCAAATAAACGTAACTTATCAGCATCGGTATCTGCTCTAAGTATAGTGTCTATCTGTCTTGAAGTTGCTACATATTTTAATTGTCTAATAGAATTTGATAGATTTTTTATTATTTTATCGTTAATTGTTGATATATACCGAATATTTCTCGAAGCGGCTGCTAATATTTTTACAGCACTGTCTGCGGTTATAGTTCCACTTATTCCATCTGTTACAAAAATTTTGATATGGTTATTTTCTATTCCATATTTCAACTCTGACGGAATTTTAACGTAGTATTGCGTTGTTCCTGTATCTATATTTTTGCTAACTCCTGTATTATAAATTACTTTATTATCTATATTTCTTATTTCTGTTGTTATATTTATTTTTCGTTCTTCGGTATTATTATATAATTCAAAAAAAACAAAATAACCTTCATCTAATGAGTACACATTATCTGATAAATATGGTGTAATTATATAAGTGTCATTATATTCTTCTATATTACTTAATAAAAGTATAGTGCTAATAGAAAAATCAAAAGAATTATAATTTATAACAGAAATATTGCGACTACTTAAATATTCATTACCACTTATTTCATCCTTTAACATAACTCTTAATTTATAATTCCCACTTGCAAGATTTATACTATGACTTAATAAAGAAAAATCAGCATTTATACCTTGTGATTCCATAAAATCATTAACATTAACACTATTTTTTTTAGAAAAACTTTTAGTTTTATTGCTTGAACTATCACTAAAATTAAAAGAAACATTATATTTTGAAATATAATTATTACCTTCTTTATTAAAAGTTAATATCTTATTAGGAATACAACAAAATATATCTACTTTTGCAGAGTCATTGTATTCTGACTTTGTTACAAAAACATCAAAATAAAAGATACTTTGCTGACTTATAAGAAAACAAGGCGATAATATTAATATGATAGCCATTGTAATTAGTATATTTTTCATATTTTTTTCGTTAGTTAGTATTTTTAAAATACGTTTTTTATTTGTATTTATTTTATTTTTATTTGCATTTAACAAAAATATAGTAAAATCGTTATTTTTATTAATATTTTTATTATTTTTGTATGTTTTATAATAATAACTTAATGTAAATATGAAAGTAAAAACTTTGTCGTTATTGTTTTTGTTTATCTTACAAACAACTTCATTACTTGCATTGGATAACTATCCTTTTAGTGTAGGACCATCTATTGCTGGAAAAATGGGAATAAGCACAGGAACAACACCTTCGGGAATACAAAATGCTGTTTCATTTTTAAGTGGTGTAGACCTTGCTGCAATGGTTTATTTACCTATGTCTAATGATTCAAGAACAGGTGTATTTGTTGAACTTGGTTACACCAATACTCCTTTTGGAATAAAACTCTGGCAAGAGCAAAAATTCAGTTATATGAATCAAAAGTGGCTAACTATTTCTCCTCTTCTAATTATGTCAGGCGTTTTAATCGGATTAGAATTTGGATTTAATGCTTTTGATGATTGGGTTGATGACAAGAAAATGTTTGGTAACTTGCCAATGAAAAAAGATGATTTTAATGTCACTTTAAGAGTAGGATTTATGCATCCTGTTTGGACTACTCCGCTTGGAACTTTAAATTTCCAATTAAATGGAACATATAATATTACAGGGGCTAATTATCTTGATTTTACTTATAGCCCTGTAACACTTTCTCTGGGATTAAATTATTTATTTGATCTTGAATCAGGGGATGGTTATTAGTGAAAGTATATCTTAATAACAAAGAAATAGAGTTGGAAAATAATTCTACTCTCTTATTTTTATTAGAGCAATTTAATATAAAAAGACAGGGGATTGCAGTTGCTGTTAATAATTCTGTTATATCAATAACACAATGTGATTCTTATTTCCTTAATGATAATGATAAGATAACTATTATTAAAGCTGTTTCGGGTGGATAATTTTAAGATTATAGTTATATCAAACCCTAAGCCCATTATAAATGAATCAGCAATTATTACTGATTTGTTTAGTAATGGTCTTAAGTTTTTTCATTTACGCAAACCTTTTGATAAAATTACTACAACGGCAAAGTTGTTAAAAAACATCCCTAATCAATTTCATAGCAGAATTGTTATACATCAGCATTATCAACTAATTAATGACTTTGAACTAATGGGTATTCATATAAAAAGAAATAATAGTGATATACCGAAAGATTGCAATATTATAAGCACCTCATTTCATTCCTTTCACGAACTATACAACAAAAATAACTATAAATATGTTTTTTTAAGTCCTATATTTAATAGTATTTCTAAAAATGGATATAATTCTAATTTTACTTTAGATGACTTGCAAACAGCATACAATAAAAATATAATAGATAATAAAATTATTGCACTTGGCGGAATTAATCCTGATAATATAAATATAATAAAAAAAATAGGATTCGGTGGGGCAGCAGTTTTAGGTTATATTTGGCAAAGATAATTTATATTGTTTTTTGTTATTGTCTATAATTCGCAAGGATGGATAAAAAAAGCGACACAATCGTGTCGCCATTATTTTTTTTACAAAACGAACCGTTTTGAAATATTTCATTCTTTTTTTATAGTCCGTATGTATGTTCTGTTTGATGAATAGTTTATTTTAATTTTTCGACTATATCATCATATTTAGCAGTTTGCTCTTCTGACTTTTCAGTTGCTTCCAACTTTGATTTTAAGTCATTAGCTTCATTAAGAAGTTCATCTATTGGTTGATTTTCTTCTTTTGCTTGTAAGAAAGCATTTGCTAATTGATCAAGTTTAGTAAGCATATCATCTATGCTTGGAGTAGCTTCTTCATCAGTAACATTTTCTATTGCTACATCTTGATCTTCTTGGGTAGCTTCTTCTTTGTTGCCACCGCACGCATTAAGCGTCACTGCAATAAATATTGCAAACAACAAGTAAAGTAATTTACTTAACATTAGGGTTTATCCTTAGCAGTTTTTTACGTGGGTATCGCCACATTTATTAATAAAAAAACAATGTCAAATTTATTTATGCAAAACATAAAATACAAATATACAACTTTTTTATGAAAAAACAAAATATTTTATTTATTTATACAAAACATAAAATACAAATATACAACTTTTTTATGAAAAAACAAAACATTTTATTTATTTATGCAAAACATAAAATACAAATATACAACTTTTTTATGAAAAAACAAAATATTTTATTTATTTATGCAAAACATAAAATACAAATATACAACTTTTTTACGAAAAAACAAAATATTTTATTTATTTTTTAGCATTATCAGGAAAAGTAATCAACAAATTATCTATTAAACGAGTATTCCCTAAATATACTGCTAATAGTAGAACAGCATTGTCGCCTCCTTGAAAAACACTCGGCATCGTTAAATCATCTGCCATAGCAATTGAAGCATAATCAATTTTAACATTTTTATTAGTTATTAATACATTCCTAATTGCATCATTTATATTATTTATATCTCGTTCACCTTTTTCAATAACATCTTTTGCAGATTGCATTGCTCTGAATAAAATATCTGCTTGCTGTAGTTCATTATCTGTTAAATAGATATTCCTTGAACTTATTGCCACCCCTGAAGCAAGTCGTATTGTAGGGCTTACTATAACTTTTATGCCAATATTTAAATCCTTTACAATTTGCTTAACAACTAATGTTTGTTGATAATCTTTTTGTCCTAAGAAAACAAAATCGGGCTTAATTATATTAAATAATTTTATTAATACTAACCCTACACCTTCAAAATGTCCTGGTCGTAATTTGCCTTCAAATACGTCTGTAAGTTTATTAATGTTAATAGTTGTTTGTGTATTTACAGGATATATTTCTAAAGTAGAAGGCACAAATACATAATCTATGTAATGTTTGCTTGCAATAGCAATATCATTTTCTAAATTGCGAGGATATTTATTATAATCTTCGGTAGGTCCGAATTGTGTAGGATTAACAAATATAGAAGCAATAGTAATATCAGATAGTTCTCTCGCTTTATCGAACAAACTTGTATGTCCTTTATGTAAAGCCCCCATAGTAGGAACAAAACCGATTGTTTTATTTTTATTCTTTAAATCCTTTATTGTTACATTTACTTGTTCTATTGTATTAATTATTTCCATTTGTATACAAAAATATTTTCACAAAAATAACAATTATTTTAATGAATATTTATATTGTATATAATCTCCTTTTTTTACAATACATTAAAACAAAAGAACCCTAAAAATTGTCTTCAACTTTTAGGGTTTCTTCTTTCTTTTACTTAAAAATATTTTTAGTAAAAATTAAAACAAAAATGTAGAATTTTGCTCTTCATTAGTAGGAACATCTTCATTAGCAGGAGCATCTTCATTAGCAGGAGCATCTTCATTAGTAGGAGCATCTTCATTAGCAGATGACTCGCCTACTTCAAAATGTTCTTTATTTTCTCCTGTATTTATATCAAGTTTTTCTGCTTCTTTTTCTAATATATTATCCTGTATCGTAGCCGCAATAATATCTGTAGGCGGTTCAGGATAAGAGAGTTCTTGTTTTATTATTTCGTCTACTTCTTTATCGCCAGGTTGATAAGTTTTAATATGTTCAGACAATTCACTTCCTGCAGAATATTTATCTGCATTAGGAACAGGATGTTGTTTATTATATTTATCAATAATTGCTTGATCTTTACCTCTTAAACATTCAACCACAGATAGAACAATTTTTTTCGTTTCTTTATCAAACTCTACAACTTTTAGAGGCAAAATATCGCCAGGTTCGAAATAACTTCTAATATGTTTTAGCGGTGCAAATGAAAGTTGTGAAACAGGCACGAAACCATCTACTTCATCAGGTAATCCGATAATAACTCCTTTTTCAATGATTCGTTCTATTCTTGCTTCAGTTTCCATACCAATTGTGTATATTTCTTCTAATTTATCCCAAGGATTCTCTTTAAGTTGTCTATGGCCTAATGATATTCTTCTTTGTTCGGAATCTATATTTAGCACTACAACATCTATATCATCACCTTTTCTAAATATTTCGCCCGGATGAATAAATCTTTTAGTCCAACTTAAATCTGCTATATGAATTAATCCTTCTATACCTTGTTCAAGTTCAACAAAAGCACCAAAAGTTGCTAAATGCCTAATAATACCTTGTTGTTTAGAACCAACAGGGTATTTTTTAATTAAATCTTCCCAAGGGTCAGGTGTTAATTGTTTCATACCCAACGATAGTTTCTTCTCGGCTTTATCAATACTTAAAACTACTGCTTCTACATATTGTCCTATTTGTAATACTTGATGTGCATATTTAATATGTTGTGTCCAAGACATTTCTTTAAGGTGTATTAAACCTTCTATGCCTTTTTCTATCTCTATGAATGCACCATATTCAGTAAGAGACACAACTTTACCGCCAACTTTAGTTCCTTCAACGTATTTATCACCTATTTCATCCCAAGGATGAGGCGTAAGTTGTTTCATTCCTAATGCGATACGTTGTTTTACTTTGTCAAAATCAAGCACAACTACTCGCACTGCTGCATCTTCTTCTACTACCTCACGAGGATTTTGAACTCTACCCCAACTTAAATCAGTAATATGGACAAGACCATCTATACCACCTAAATCAACAAACACACCAAAATCAGAAATCGCTTTAACGACACCTTCAAGCACTAAACCTTTTTCTAATCTGTTCATAATTTCTATACGTTGGTCGGCAAGTAGTTCTTCTAATAATACTTTATGCGAAACGATAACATTTTCATAAGGATTATTTACTTTTACTATTTTTACCTCAATATTTTGTCCAACCCAGGAATCAAAATCTTTGATTGGACGAATATCTATTTGTGACCCTGGCAAAAATGCTTCTACTCCAAGCAACTCAACCATCATTCCACCTTTAATCTTGCGAATTATTTTGACTTTTATTACTTCTTGATTCTCGTGGAGTGTGAGTATATCTTTCCATAAACGCATAAAGTCGGCTCTTCGGCGGGATAATATTATTTTTCCACTTGTGTCTTCTATTTTTTCAATATAGACATCAATTTCTTCGCCTTCAAAATATGCTTCTGAATTAACTAACTCACCTTTTGGTATGATTCCGTATGATTTAAAATTAATATCAACAAGCACTTCATCTTTGGTTATAGAGACAATTTTACCTTTAATTAATTCGTCTTCTTTAACTTCTTTGACATCTGCGAATGCTAACTCTTCAAACTCTTTTTCATTCATTTCAAATTGTTTGAAGTTTTGTTCCATAAATTCTGCAACATTAGGAAACTCTTGCGAAATAGATTTCTTTTTGCTGACAGCATCCATTTCATTTCCTGTTACATTTAGTTCTACATTAGTATTTTCATTGCTATTTTCTATACTTGTAGGATTTGTGTTTTCGGACATTTTATCTCCGATTAAATTAAAATTATTAGTTAAACAAAACTCGACCTGAATCGAGACCAATTAAGATTACAAAAATACATTTTTTTTTTGAAAAAAACTATATTTTTGTAAAAATTATTAAAATTATTGTTTAAAATTATTGCTAATAATGAAAATAGTAGTTCAAAGAGTTAAAAGTGCTAATGTAAAAATAGATAGTTCTATTGTTGGCGAAATTAATGGAGGTATTCTTGCACTTATTGGTATAACTCACACAGACACTATAAATGAAATTGATTGGATGTGCAACAAAATTGCCAATCTACGTATATTTGATGATGAAAATGGGGTAATGAATAAATCTATATTAAATGTAAAAGGCGAAATATTATTTATATCTAATTTTACTTTATACGGTAATATTAAAAAAGGATTCAGACCAAGTTATGTGGATGCAGCAGATGGCAATATAGCAAAACCATTATATAATCAGTTTATTAATACTTTTAAAGAAAAATATAAATCTGAAATAAAAATTGAAGAAGGTATGTTTGGTGCAATGATGGAAGTGACATTAATCAATGATGGACCAGTGACATTAATTATTGAAAAGTAAAAATTTAATTATAAAAATTATAAATTATGAAATTGTTAAAAGACAAACTTATAGAAACAACAAATTTCTTAAAAAACAAAATACAACTAACTCCTGAAATAGGTATAATTCTTGGAACAGGGTTGAATGGCTTAACTAATGAAATTGGTATTTTGCAATCAATTAGTTATAATGAAATACCTAACTTTCCTGTATCTACGGTGGAATCACATAAAGGCAATCTGCTTATCGGAACATTAAAAAACAAGAATATTCTTGCAATGCAAGGTAGATTCCATTTTTATGAAGGTTATTCTATGCAAGAAATTACTTTTCCTATAAGAGTAATGAAAGAACTTGGAGTTAAAACACTTATTATTTCTAACGCCTCAGGGTCGTTAAATCCATTATTTAAAAAAGGTAGTTTGATGTTAATAGATGATTATATTAATTTATTAGCCACTACTCCTCTTGTAGGAAAATATGATGCTACTTTTGGTGCAAGATTCCCTGAAATGAGTGAACCCTATTCACAAAGATTAATTACTATAGCCGAAAAGATTGCATTAGAACACAAAATTCCTATACATAAAGGAGTATATGCTGCTATGAGTGGTCCTTGTTTAGAAACTCGGGCAGAATATAGAATGCTTAAACTAATAGGTGCAGATGCAATAGGAATGTCTACGATTCCTGAAACCATTGTTGCTAAACAGGTCGGCTTGGAAACAATAGGAATATCTATATTAACTGACGAATGTTATCCTGATAATTTGCAACCCGTAACATTAGAAGAAATAATTGAAGTAGCAGCCATTGCTGAACCTAAATTATCTAAATTGGTATCAGAATTAGTAGAAAAAATATAAAAAAAACATTATTACACCATTATTATAATATAATGAAAAACATAATATAATGAAAAACATAACTATACAAAATTGGAAAATAGCACTAAACAATAAATATTTTAAATATAGTTTGCTTGCTATTATAATTCTGTTTATTTCTCAAATGTCCTTCGTTTCTTATTTTCAGGCACAGATAGAGGTAAGAAACGGAGTTTCTTTTAATGACCCCATTATGCAATATTTCACACCAATTGATTTAGATATACCTACTTTTATAGCAATATATACAGCACATTTGCTTGCTTTATTTTTTGCATTAAAGAAACCTGATATATTTTTGCATTTTGCTGTCGGATATTTATTTGTATATTTTTTTAGAATAATATCTATTTATCTTTTGCCGTTGAATCCGCCTATTGATACAATTGTGCTTAAAGACCCTATTTTGTATTGGTTTGGTGGAGGTTATATTACGAAAGATTTATTTTATTCTGGACATACGGCATCTACTTTTTTAGCATTTTTGGTCACTACCAATAAAAAAGCAAAGATATATATTGGCGTTGCATTGCTTATTATAATTATGGGAACTTTATTCCAAAAAGTTCATTACACAATAGATGTATATGCTGCATTTTTCTTTTCTTTTACCGCATATAGATTGTCGCTTTTTATAAAAGATAAAATTATTTTAATGTGTTCTGAAAAATATTCTTTCCCATAATTAGTTCCACTCCTGTGGAGTGGTGGCATTTACTTCGTAAATAACGGAATGGTGTAATTATTCTTATAATTTCATTTTTAATTATATCTATAATTTCTTAATTATTTTTATAACTACGCAATTAAAATTATAATATTATAATTATATAGTTATTTTAGGGCTCAACTTAAGTCCTAAACTAATTATCCTAAAATAATTATATAATTATAAAAATAATTGTATAGTTTATTTTTTATCTACATTTTACCATACTGAACTTATTTAACAAGAAACCTTTATAACACATTAAAGTATTATTTACTTAATATCAATAAAATCAGATAGGTTAGGAATATATGGAGTAGGTTTATCCCATTCAAAATATCCTTTAGCCCAATCGTAAAATAGTCCTAAAAATAAAATGAATACAAAGATAACCATAGCAATAAATGCAAACCATCCAAGCCCTCTAAATGATAATGCCCAAGGAAATAATAATACTAACTCAACATCAAATATAATATATGCTAATGCTATCATATAAAAGCGAGTATTAAATAGTATCCAAGGCGACCCTTCAGGAGCAATGCCTGATTCATAATTAGAAAGTTTTTTCCGTGTAGGATGGCTCGGTCTAACAACCATTGCAGCAAATACCGCAACCCCTACTAATAATAATGCAAATATTAGAAATATAAATATTACACCAAAACTTGAAAGCATAGTTTATTTGCTTAAAATTAAAAAATAAATTATAATAAATGCAAATATACTAAAAATATTTGAAAAAAATAGTATTTTTGTATAATTTTTTTATAAATTAAATATTAGAAAACTTTCTTATGAATAATTTTATATTTTGTAATCCTACTAAACTTGTCTTCGGTAAAGGACAAATTAAAGAAATAAAGAACTTAATACCAAAAAATAAAAACCTTATGCTTACTTTTGGTGGCGGTTCTGTTAAAGAAAACGGAGTATATAATCAAGTAAAAGATGCTTTGAAAGAACATAATTTTATTGAATTTTGGGGCATTGAACCTAATCCTAAAATAGATACTCTTAAAAAAGCAATTACTATTGCTAAAGAGAAAAATATTAATTTTATACTTTCTGTTGGTGGTGGTAGTTGTTTAGATGGAACTAAACTTATTGCTGCAGGTATTAAATATGATGGTGATGCTTGGGATTTAGTATTAAAAGGTTATGCAACCGATGGTATTGATTTTGCTTCTGTGCTGACACTTCCTGCTACTGGTTCTGAAATGAATAGAGGGGCTGTAATTTCAAATTCAGAAACAAAAGAGAAATTTCCTTTTTATAGTCGGTATCCTTTGTTTTCTGTATTAGACCCCGAAACAACATTTTCTTTGCCTGATTACCAAATTGCTTGTGGAATTGCTGATACCTTCGTTCATGTTACAGAACAATACTTGACCTATCCTAATCAATCGCGAATTATGGATAGATGGGCAGAAGGTATATTGCAAACAATTATAGAAATTGCTCCTAAAATAAAAGATAATAAGAAAGATTACGACCTAATGGCTGATTTTATGTTATCAGCAACGATGGCACTAAATGATTTTATTAGAATGGGAGTCGTAGAAGATTGGTCTACACATCAAATAAGTCACGTTATTACTGCACTACACGGTATTACCCACGCTGAAGCATTAACGCTGTTACATTGTGGTTTATTGAAAACAATGAAAGAACAAAAAAAAGAAAAACTACTTCAATATGCAAAAAGAATTTGGAATATTAACACAGGAACAGACGATGAGAAAATTGACGAAGCACTAAATAAAACAGAAATGTTCTTTAAATCACTCGGCTTAGCAACAAAATTAGGCGAGAAAAATATCGGCGATGATACTATTGAAGAAATAGTAAGAAGATTTATTGTAAGAGGAATTAAGTTAGGAGAGGGACAGAATATTACAAGCGATGTCATCCGCAATATATTAGAAAATTGTAAATAAATAGAATGACATTAAACTATTATGTCATACAAAACAATTTATAAGACATTAATTATATTAAAATTATTAACTATTATATAGCATTTGAAAGAAAAACTATTTACTTCTATATCTAAAAAAATAGGAATAACTATAACAGAGTTTTATGTTGTTCTAATTATTGTAATAGGTTTTGCATTTGGAAGTATTGGAATAAACTATTTTCCTTTTAAAGATGAAAAACAAAATAATATTTCTGCTGATTCATTAAAAAATATTTTAGATAGTATTGCATTTGTTGAAAGAACACAATTTATTGGAACAGATACAAATAATAATGCTGTCAATGAATTAAAGAACACCGATGCTTCTTATATAAAACCACCTAAAAAATCCGATTTCAAAGGCATCGTAAATATTAATACTGCTACAAAAAATGAATTAATGCAATTAATTAATATAGGTGATAAAACAGCAGATAGAATTATTGAGTATAGAACTAAAAAGAAATTTAGAAGACCTGAAGAAATATTAAATGTAAAAGGCATCGGTGCTGCCACATATAATAAAATAAAAAATAATATTATTGTTTAAAACAACATCGCATTTTTTAGTAAATTGTTATGTTTATTGTGAATGTTATTAATTAAATAATTTTTATAATTGCTATTAGGAAGAGTTTCAATATACTTTTCTATTTGCTCTTTATCTATAATTCCTACATCATATAATCCTTCTTCGTAGCAACCAACTTTCTTGCCATGTCGTTCTTCTATTGAATATATAAAGTTGGCTGCGTCAAGTAAAGATTTAGCATCACCACAATCAAACCAACTAACTCCACGCTCTAACAATATAACTTCAATGTTATTTTCTTTTAATAAAATATTATTAATATCAGTAATTTCTAATTCATTGCGATTAGAGGGCTTAAGATTTTTAGCAATATCAACAACATCACTATTATAATAATAAATACCAGGAACAGCATAATTAGAAATATATTTTTGTGGCTTCTCTATAACTTCTGTAACTTCATTTTTAGAATTAAAATTAATTACACCATATCTTTCAGGGGTTTTAACATATAATCCATAAATAATATTAGAATTAATTTTATTGTTTTTATGTAAATTAGTGCCGTAAAAAATATTATCACCTAAAATTAAACACACATTATCATTGCCAATAAAATCTTTCGCTATAATAAATGCTTCAGCAATACCGTTTGGTTTGTCCTGAGTTAAATATGTTAAGTCAATACCGAATCGTTTTCCGTCATTTAATAAACGAAAATAATTTTCTTGGCTGTCTTTCGCTGTAATAAGCGCAATATCGCGGATTCCCAGTTGCATCAATGTTGCAAGGGGGTAGTAGATCATCGGTTTGTCATAAATAGGTAGTAATTGTTTGGAAGTGGCCTGTGTCGTAGGATATAGCCTTGTTCCGCTGCCGCCGGCGAGTAATATACCTTTCATCGGTTGTTTAATGTACTCCTGTTTTTTTAAAAAGTAAGTTCAATATTTGTTGCGCCATAGGATAGTTGAAAATTTCTCACAGCATGGTACTGAACACCTAATACGATATTTTAATTTTTGTCATACCATTTTTTTGATCTACATACTACTACTTTTGCTATTCCCATAGTTATGCATTTTTTACAACAAAAATCATCTTTTGCGTTTTCATATCCAAAAACACGTTTTCTAATTGACTGGGCTTTTGGACTTTGCAATATGTCAAAAATTTCACCTTGCTTGATATTTCCAGATATTCCTTTTTGAAAATAATCGTTACAACAAAGAAATAAATCACCAAATACATTTATGCTAATCCATTTTATAGGCCTTTCGCAACCATATAAATGATCTTCTATATTAATATTTTCATAATATTGATTTTTTAATACCCCTGCTCGGTCATTTGTTCTTCCATCACTTACATGTAAATTATTATTTTTCTTAAATCTTTCTTTAATCCTTAAAATGTTTTCCCTACGTTCACTACTCAAGCCTTGTACAATTATATCAATGTTTTGAAAACCTGTTGCCAACGCATATTCAATATTTTTTATTGTATTATTAAATAAAGAAGACCCCGTCATTTTATAGAAAGTTTCTTCATGAATACTAGGTAAATTAAATGCCAGTCTTTCT
>Ga0082212_10002063_pt1 | contig 29538 bp, 23 predicted proteins | sample TergutNt197P3_FD_71548 | JGI IMG/M metagenome (GOLD analysis project Ga0082212, IMG submission 71548) | Neocapritermes taracua P3 segment gut microbial communities from Petit-Saut dam, French Guiana - Nt197 P3 | ecosystem: Host-associated > Arthropoda: Insects > Digestive system > Gut ...
CGGTCTGACGGTCGCCGATGATCAGTTCGCGTTGTCCCCTGCCAATCGGTATCATGGCGTCAATAGCCTTAATACCTGTTTGTAATGGCTGATGGACGGGCTGGCGGAAAATGACTTCCGGCGCTTTGCGTTCGAGAGGCATCCGGTAGCGTTCGCCTTCGATCAACCCTTTGCCGTCTAACGGCTCTCCAAGCGGGTCTATCACACGTCCGAGCATACCTTCGCCAACGTCAATCGAAGTGATTTCGTTGGTACGTTTGACTGAAAAACCCTCTTTTACTTTTTCGGTCGGCCCCAGCAGAACTGCGCCCACGTTATCTTCTTCCAGATTCATCACGACGCCGCGAACGCCGCTTTCAAACTCAAGCAACTCATTTGCTTCGGCATTATGCAGTCCGTAAATGCGGACAACGCCGTCGCTGACCTGCAATACGGTTCCAACTTCGTCGAATGTTGCCTTGACATTGATTTTGTCAAGCTGCATTTTTAGCGCTTCCGAAACTTCGCTTATTTTTATATGTTCTGTCATAATAATTATGAATTATAAATATGTAGAGACGTGGCGTGCCGCGTCTTTACTAAATAATTGATTTGTTAATTTGTGCAAGCTGGCGACCTATCCGGTCGAGTTGTCCTTTGACCGATGCGTCGATGCGCAAATCATTCAGTTGGAAAATAAATCCGCCGACGATGGACGGGTCGATATGGTTGGAAAATTCTACTTTGCCATGCGTCGTCTGTTCGGTGAACAAACGGATACGTTCTAACGCTTTGTTTGGCAGTTGGTTTGCCGAAACGAGATGTACAACGCTGATATGTTTTTTCTGCCTGTATATCATCTGATAACTGAGGGTTATCATCAACAGCGAATCCAACCGGTGATTGGTAACGACCAGGTTAATAAAGTCGAGATAGGACTGTTCCGCATTTTTACCCGTTGCATTTTTGAGCAGTCCGGTTTTTTCTTCCATCGTCACCATAGGCGATTTCAGGCTGTTTCTCAAATCAGGCATCCTGCGCCAAACTGTCCCCAGTATCTGCATACGGTGATATAAAAGCGTCTCTTCATGTATTTCGGCAGCGTGGTCGTACAGGGCTTTGGCGTATCTTTTGGAAATCAGTCCTTCGTTCATCCGTTAGAAATGTTAATTTTTAATGGCTTCAGAATTTTCCAGTTCGTCGAGAAACAGCGCAACCAATTGATCTTGATTCTCTTTACTGTTAAGGTGGGCGCGCAGAATTTTTTCGGCGACGGCGACCGACAACAAAGCAACCTGCGATCGTATCTCGCCGATGGCTTTTTGTTTTTGCAATTCAAGCAGGCGGATCATCTCGTCCATTTTCTGTTTGCCTTCGACAACTGCATCATCTTTCGCTTTCTGAATGATCCGGTCGGCCTCGACAGTAGCCTGCTTGATGATTTCTAATTGACGTTTCTGCGCTTCGTTGATGGTATCTTCGGATTGTTGCCGGATGTTTTCAAGCATTCGGTTGGCTTCGTCTGCCTTTGCAAGCGACTGTTGAAAATAATCCCGCCTTTCGTCCACCGATTTTGTGATAACGGGAAATCCGAACTTTGCCAGAATAAAGAAAACGACAGCAAAAGAGACGACCATCCAGAAGATAATCCCTAAGTCAGGAGTAAGCAGCGACATAAAATAGAACCTATAAAGCCATGAAGCATACTACGATAGCAAAAAGGGCGGCGCCTTCGATCAGCGCGGCGACGATGATCATCGACATGCGGATGTCGCTCGCCGCTTCAGGCTGCCGGCCAATGGCTTCCATAGCGCTTTGCCCAATCTTTCCGATACCCAGCGCTGCGCCGATCACAACCAATGCCGCCCCGATAGGAGCTGCAAGAACGCTTAAATTTGCAGATGTTTGCAAGAGAATGTTTTGTAGTGTCATAATAATGAATATTTATAAATTTGTTAATGTGCTTCGTTATGTCGTGAAAGTCCGATAAAGACGGAGGATAACATCGTGAAAACATACGCCTGAATGTAGGCGACCAAGATTTCCAGAAAACTCATGAAGACGGACAGTATCATTGCAAAAGCCGTCATGCTTGTGTTGAGGGCTGCCCCCATTTTGACCGTCACAAAAATCAGGCATGTAATGGACAGGATGATGGCATGTCCAGCCGTGATATTGGCAAAAAGACGTATCGTCAGCGCAAACGGCTTGGAAATAATTCCGAACAATTCGATGACAGGCATTAATGGCAAGGGCGCCTTCATCCACATCGGCACATCCGGCCATAATATCTCTTTCCAGTATGCCTTGTTCCCGAAAATGTTGATGGCCGCCATCGTGCATAAAGCCAAAACGAGTGTCACCGAGATGTTGCCCGTCACGTTGGCGCCCCCCGGAAAGAACGGAATCAATCCCATGATATTGTTGATAAAAATAAAAAAGAAAGCCGTGAGCAGATACGGCGAGTAACGTGCGTAATCGTGCCCGATGCTTTTCTGAATAATATCGTCCTCGATGCTCATCACAAACATCTCAATGGCGCCCACTAATCCGCCCGGCGTAGCATGTTTCGGTCTTTTCTTGTACCAGCGGGCAACAGAAAGGAAAAGTACCAGCATGACGGTCGAGTTGATGACGATGGCAAACGGTATTTTCGACAGCGACAGGTCGACAGGTCGAACTTCTTCGCCCGCATCGTTCCGTTCCACAATCTTGCCTTCATTTTTGCCTTCGGGAGCAATAAAAAATCCTTTATAGGTGTGATTATGAGCAACGTGTGAAGATGAAAACATGGAAAATCCGCTTTTGGAAGAATAGACGATCACAGGCAGATAAACCGATATGTGGTGATCGTTGACGGTCGTTATATGCCACCAGTAGGCGTCCTTCAAATGTTCAAGGATGATTTCTTTTGGATTGATGTTATCGACAGGAGTCGGCGATTCGGTGGCAAACGATTTCATGCTGAATGGCCAAATCGTCATCAACAGGAATAGAATCAAGATATGTCTATTGTTTCTTTTCTGCATTTTGAAGACGTTTTTTTTCTGTTTTATGTTGATTGTCGATGTTGAAAATGATAAATAGCTTGACGCCCATAAAAAATATGTAGAACACGCCGAACGCGAGCAGCATGATGTTTTTATGGCTTTCTTCCGCATGATAATAATAAAGGAACATCAGGAAAAACGACAGTATCATTTGCGAGACGTTGAACAGCATCAACCGGGCGATGGCGCGTCCCGGATGAAGCCTTTTGCGCTTCATGCGCGACAGGAGAAGGAGGACGCCGATGCCCAGCAACAGAAAATAGGCGGGAATCAGCAGCAGGAGATGGGTATAGGACGATGGCATTACAAAGCGAATAAAGCCTATTTCCGCTATCCCGAACAGGATGATTCCGTATAAAACGAACCTCCGTATTTCTATTGCCCTATATACTCTAAACATGGTTTGTATCAGTTATTTGTTTGTCCGACATTTCCACGCAAACGGTTGCATGGTCGTCTTCCACTTCGACGAAGCCGCCTTGAATGGGAAAAACCGTCTGCGTCTCATCGGTCGAAAAGCAAACGATTTCGCCTTTTATCAAAGTCGAAATGATGGGCGCGTGCATCGGATACACGGCAAACCTTCCGATGGCTCCTGGTAACGTAACATGCGCAACATCAGCGTCATACACGGTTCCCGACGGGGAAACAACTTTTATTTTTATCATCTTGCTTGCATCTTGACCGGTTGCAAAAGTACGAAGAATATTTATGAATTATGAATTATCGTGCATGAATTTCACATCATTTTCTTAATCTTATCCGCTTTTTTGATGGCGTCATCAATCGTGCCCACGTTCAGAAACGCCTGTTCGGGGAGGTTGTCGACTTCGCCGTCGAGTATCATGCGGAATCCCTTGATCGTATCTTCGATTGAAACCATGACGCCCGGCACGCCGGTAAACTGTTCGGCCACGAAGAACGGCTGCGAGAGGAAGCGCTGTATGCGACGGGCGCGGTTGACCGTCAGGCGGTCGTCTTCCGATAGCTCTTCCATGCCCAATATGGAGATGATATCCTGCAATTCCTTGTTGCGTTGCAGGATTTGCTTGACATGCTGTGCCGTATCATAATGTGCGTGTCCGACAATATTCGGGTCGAGGATGCGTGAAGTCGAATCGAGCGGGTCGACGGCAGGGTAGATGCCGAGTTCCGTGATTTTACGGCTTAAGACGGTCGTGGCATCGAGGTAGGAAAAGGTCGTGGCAGGCGCGGGGTCGGTCAGGTCGTCGGCCGGCACGTAGATAGCCTGCACGGACGTGATTGAGCCGTTTTTGGTGGACGTGATCCGTTCCTGCAGGTGTCCCATCTCGGTGGCCAGCGTCGGTTGGTAGCCCACGGCCGAAGGCATCCGGCCTAGAAGCGCGGAGACCTCGCTTCCCGCCTGCGTGAAGCGGAAAATGTTATCGATAAAAAACAGGATATCGTTGGCTTCATCATTGGCGTCGCGGAACGATTCGGCCATGGTCAGCCCCGACAGGGCAACCGAGGCGCGGGCGCCCGGCGGCTCGTTCATCTGTCCGAAGATAAGCGTAGCCTGCGATTTTTTCAATTCCTCATAATCGATTTTCGACAAGTCCCAATGACCTGTCTCCATCGATTCTTCAAACGCCTTGCCGTAGCGTATGACCCCCGATTCAATCATCTCGCGCAGCAGGTCGTTGCCTTCGCGCGTCCGTTCGCCGACGCCTGCGAAGACCGAGAAGCCGTGATGGCGTTTCGCGATGTTGTTGATAAGCTCCTTGATAAGCACGGTCTTGCCTACGCCGGCGCCGCCGAACAGGCCGATCTTTCCCCCTTTCAGGTACGGTTCGAGCAGGTCGATCACTTTGATGCCCGTAAAAAGTATCTCCTGTTTCACGGACAGGTCTTCAAATTTGGGGGCGGCGCGGTGTATCGGTAAGGTTTGTGTCGTTTCGAGCGGCTTCATGCCGTCGATGGTCTCGCCAATCACATTCAACAGCCGCCCTTTGGTTTGCTCGCCAACCGGCATGCTGATCGGCTGGTAGTCGGAGATGGCATCCATGCCGCGTCGCAGCCCGTCGGTTGAGTCCATCGCCACCGCGCGAACGCTCTTCTCGCCGATATGCTGTTGGATTTCGGCTACCAGCAGCCGACCGTCGGGTCGTCGTATCTTGACGGCGTCGTGGATGGATGGCAGTGTCAGCCTGTTTCCACTGTCGTCGTGCGATTCAAAACTGATGTCGATCACCGGCCCGATAATCTGGGATATATGGCCTTTAATTTCCTGTTTACTATTCATAGTCTTTTAATAATTTTCTTTGTTGAGGCAATACGAGGTGCTTCGTCCGCCAAACGGTTCTTTTCGTATAATATTTTTTGCAATCATATCCTGGATGTCCCTGAGGGCGGTATCCTGCGAGCATTGATGCATAGACCCGTAGACGGTCGTGGTGAGTTTGCCGTCGACCCCGTCCCATAGCAAATCAAGCGTTTGCAGTTGGCGGTCGTTGAGGCTTTGCAGGCGGTAATGGTCGAAAAATCTTGACTTTTTCAGTGCATGCAGCAAGGTTGCTTCGGCCTTGTCGAGCGCGCGTCCAAGACAATACAGAAACCATCGCAGCCATTCAGTGATATCCGTACTGCCGGTTTGCGTATGCAGCAAGATTTCATTGTATTGACTGCGGTTGTTTTCGATTTGGGCAGACATACCGTAGAAAAGTTCCGGCAGATTGTCGGCCCTTAGTAGAAAAACCGTTGCGATGTTGCGTGCGATGCGTCCGTTTTGCTGTTCAAAAGGGCGTATCAGCAGCAGGCGCAAATAAGCTACTCCGGCCTTTATGACGGGGTCGGTCGGATGGATCGTATTGAGCCAGGTAAGGAAAGTCTTCATTTCATGGGTAATGTTGACAGGTGTCGGAATTTTCAGATACTCCATTTTGCGTTCGGCAGGTTTTGGAGCAATCGTACCGAAGACGGAATCCACTTCGACCCATCCCATGTCCGAACGATTATTACCTGTTTTGCCTTCGAGGGCATGTTTCCACAAAAACAGTCTTTCGGCTGTAATCGTCTGGTTATGATTGTACAGTGCATCGGTAAAGACTTGTGATGCGCCAACGGACGGGTCGCCGGTTTCGGTCAGCTGAAATTTTTTTTTGGAGAGATATTGGCCGGTAGTGATCAGCACCAGTTCCTCATCTATCTGTTTTCCTTCGATACGGGCTGAGGCCATGATTTCCGAAATAACCGTCTGGTGTAGTTTCTGTTTTTTCAATTCGCTGCCCAGCAGGCTGACCTTGCCGGTCAGCACGCCCTGTCGGTTCCTTATCTCACCCAATAACGGTGATAACTCCTTGTTATCCCATGTCAGAAAAGGCCATCCGTTCTGTTCCCAAATATACAATTTGTTCATATCCTTTGAATATCCTTGAAAAGAAGCCACAAAAGTATTATTTTTTTTTGAATTATGCTCGACTTTTGCAATCTTTATTCAAAAATAATGAAGATGGCTTCGTTTGTTGAAAAAAATCAACAATCAAGTTTCAGGCCGTCTCCACGAATGGTGACGATGCTAACCGACTTGTCGGCATGAAGATATTTGCGCAGTTTCGTGATGAAAACGTCCAGACTGCGTGCATGGAACAGGTCGTCTTCCGAGCCCCAGAATTTCATCAGGATATCTTTACGAAGAACAAGTTTGCCTTTACTTTTATAGAGCATGTATAACAGTTGTGCCTCGCGCTTTGAGAGGGAGGTTATTGTAGATCCATTTTTCAGGGAGCGGTTTTCGACGTCCAACAAAAAATCACCTATCGTGAAAACTGTAGTTTCTTCCTTCATGTCCCGATTGTTGTTGTTCAAACGTTTAAGAAGCGCTTTGACATGGCAATCCAGTTCATCCGACGTATAAGGTTTTTTGATATAGTTATCAACACCAACACTAAAGGCTTCGTGGATAGTCGTCGGGTTTGTCAGTCCGCTGGCAACCACTATGGGAATATTGGTATCTTCCTTTCGGATGTAGGTAGCCATCTCTATTCCTGATAAGATAGGCATGTCAAGATCGGTGACAATTATATCAAAAGAATACTTTTTGAAAGCCTGATAGCCTTCCATCCCGTTTGGCGCTTCAACAATCTCATATTCTCCATCCATCTCCATGCACTCTTTGATGACGCTACGAAAAGCGTCATCGTCTTCAACCAGCAGCAATTTTATTATTTCCATGGTTTTAAAATTTAAAGGATTTTTTTAATTGCAAATTATTTTCTTGGTAAGGTATGGAGATCGAAAATTCACTACCTTCTCCCATTTGGCTGAATAGCGAAACAACGCCTCCGTGTGCTTCGGTAACAAGTTTCACGTAACTCAGTCCCAATCCGAAGCCTATGGCTTCTCTTCTTTTGATAGCGGCGCCGCGTTCAAATTTTTCAAAAATATGACGCTGGTCTTTTTCCGAAATCCCATAACCATTGTCTGTCACCCGAAATTGCAGTACATTTTCAGATGTATGACAATCAATGGACACCTTAACCGAATTGCCCGAATATTTGATGGCGTTATCAATCAGGTTACTCAATGCTTCCCTTATCAGTGACCGGTCAAAATAGGTATCCTGGTCGCCGTCTATTGAGACAGATGTACGAATCGATATTTGCTTGTTGCTCGAAATGGAAAACTTATCCTTTAGTTCCGCTATCATCTCGTTCACATCCGTTTTCGTACGATGAATGATTGGTATCCCGTTTTCATATTTGGCAATGGTAAGAATCTTTTCAGACTGCAAAAGCAGGCTTTCGATTTGCATCAACGCTGTGTCACCCAACCGCTCTTTCAGCTCCCGCTTGTTGTCCAATTCGCTCTTTATTAATTGCATCAGTACCGTTTTGATAGTTCCTATCGGAGATTTGATATTGTGAATAAAGGATTGAATAAAATCAGTCTTGAGCTTGTCTAACTTTTCCTGCGTGAAAATGGTTTTTGTCTGATGAATAAGGAAATATATTAAGAATGCCATAATAAGGAAAGAAGAAACGAGCAGTTCAAACATGGTTTTATACACGGCTGGAGGGGAAATGACGACATGCGCCTGCACCCTCCTCCCCTCAACAATAAGCAGCGCTTCCGTTGTAAATGCCTTGCTCATTTTCTTTGGCGTTAATTCCTTCGTTTGTTCGATGAGTGTACCCAGCGAATCGCGGAAAATCAGGGTATGGGAAAGGTTTAGACCGGCGCCTCGGAGCTCGCTGCCGAAAATGCTGTCGAGGGTTTGGATGTTGAAGGGGTGGCCTAAATCATGTAACAACAGTTGGAAGATGCCGGCTTCAATAATTTCGCTATCATTAAGTTTACGCTCTTCGCTAACATACTGAGCATTAGAGTAAACGGTGTCATTTTTGAGAAATTCTCGATTTGCATGAATAAGACTGGCATTCTTAATCGTTTCATTTTCATCGCGCCTGATTGATACCTCTTTCTCGACGGATGTACGAAATAATACCTTCACATCCTTTTCCATACTTTCCTTTCTCACCCGGTAAGCATCATTAAGTATCATTGTCTGAAAGGCAAGCAACGATATGATGGCAAAGATTGAAATCAGGATAAAAAATTTAGCTTTCATGCCCCATTTTTTTAAGATTATTACGCCGCAAATATACATATAAAAATTAAATACCAAAATTTTTTACGAAAAAATTTTTCTGAATGGGGCGAAAACACCTCAAAAGAGCCCAAAAAAAACTTTAACGTAACGATAACGTAAAGATAACGTAACGTTAACCCGCTGGTAATTTTTACCAATTTATCTTTGCAGCCGTAAAACCAATTAAATTTTAAAAATATGGACAATACAACGAAAAATCAGGTAACTGGAGTGAGAGAGTTAAAAATGAGAGAGTTAACTCAGAAAGAGTTAGTAGCCATCGACGGAGGTGTGACCTATGAATGGGTTATGATTGAAGGGAAAAGAGTACTCATAATTAGAAACGACTAAAAATCAGCATCATGGAAAGACTAGTAGATTTAGAAAAACTGAACCGCATGGATTGCTTAATCCGCAAGGCGTCGACAGGCACGCCCAATGAACTGGCACAACACCTGAACATGACGTACGGCGGTTTGCTTGAGATGGTCACGTTTTTGAAAGACGTAATGAAGGCACCCATTGCTTACGTCAGTAGCCGTCCTTCTTACGTTTACGAATACATGCCAAAGTTCTATCTGGGGTTTGAGGGCGAACGAACCGAACCTGGCGTCACTTCATCCGACAAAATGGCACACGTATACGGATGCAAGGAAAGTAAAAACAAAAGGATCAAAGTAGAGGTCGAAATCGACGACGACGATTACATCCTTGACAGTGATCTCAATTTCAATGATTTGTACTTCGAAGCATAAGCAATTAATATCCGTAAAGCCATGTCATTTTTGCCATCCGAATTAATCAGTAACAGCATGGATGCTTACATCGCGAAGCATCCCACGACCTCCCAAAAGATTTACTGGGTTGTCCTGACGGCTGTTGTCGCCGCTATGGCGTCGCTACCTTTTATATATGTAGACGTGTCGGTACAGGATGCCGGCATCGTACGCCCTGCGGCAGAAAAAACGGAGATCAAGTCGCCTGTGACCGAGTTTGTGGACTCCGTGTATATCCGCGAAGGAAGCGCTGTCAATATCGGAGATACGATCATGACCTTTCGCGCGAACGCCTCGAACTACAAAATACAGTACCGGCAAAACCGGATCAACGATCTGCAGCAGCATATCCACGACTTGCGTTTTTTGAGCAGGGGCGAAAAGCCTGCCGTATTTCAATCGGACACGCGCAGGCAGGAGCACCTGCTCTTCCAAAAACAAAAGGACGAGCATCAGACTAACCTCAGCAAGGCCACAAGAGAGTATGAGCGCAATAAGTCGCTGTTCGACAAGCAAGTAATAGCGGAAGTGGAATTTGAACAGTACTATTTTGAATACACGAGCGCAAACAATCAGTTGGCTTCGTTCGTCGACAACAACATCAGCAAGTGGCAAACCGAGCTGAACACCTACACCAATTCCTATCAGGAGATGCTGTCGAATCTGCAGTTAGAGGAGAAAGATCGGGATTTATATGTCGTGACAAGCCCCGTGAGCGGTACGCTGGAACAGTTTCGCGGTATCTATAAGGGGAGCAATATCCAGGCCGGAGCGCCGCTTGCCATCATCAGTCCCGATTCGACCCTCTTTGTCGAAATTTATGCCTCTCCACGCAACATCGGCTATCTGAAAAAAGGGATGCCCGTCACCATCCAGGTTGGCTCGTTCAACTACAATGAATGGGGCACCATCGAAGGGAAAGTGACGGATATCTCGTCCGATTTTTTTTCGGATAACACGAGCGGCAGAGCCTATTACCAGGTGAAATGCAGTATAGACAGCGATTTCCTGATGCACAAGAGAGGGATCAGGGGAAACCTGAAAAAGGGAATGGCCGTCTCCGCGCATTTTATGATCGCACGCCGGTCGTTGTTCGACCTGATCTACCGGCGAATGGACGACTGGATAAATCCTTCGCAATACATGACTGAAAACATTAACATGGCAGCTTTATGAAAAAAGGAGTTAAGATAAAACAACACGACATCACCGATTGCGGGGCGGCATCATTAGCCTCTGTAGCAGCGCATTACGGATTGAATTTCCCGATAGCGCGCATACGGCAGTATGCCTATACCGACCGAAAAGGCACCAATGTGCTGGGGATGATCGAAGCCGCAAAGAAACTGGGCCTTGAGGCGAAAGGTGTGAAGGGGACGTTCGAGTGCCTGAAGGACATCCCCAAACCGGCCATTGCGCACGTCATCGTCAAGCAAGTATTACATCATTTTATCGTCATCTACAAGGTGACCGAAAAATATGTGCTGGTGATGGACCCGGCAGACGGGAAAATGCATAAAAGAACGCACGAAGAATTTAAAAACGAATGGACAGGCGTTCTGATACTGATGTTGCCGGCGGAAACGTTTAGTCGCGGAAATCTCAAAAAGAGTAACTTTCGCAGTTTCATCGAGTTGTTAAGGCCTCACAAAAGCGTGATGGCGCAGGCACTGTTCGGCGCGCTGATTTACAGTGTTTTTGGCCTGTCGACGTCCATCTATGTCGGGAAAATCACCGACCACGTGCTGGTGGACAAGAACATCAACCTGCTGAACCTGATGGGTATCATCATGTTTATCATTCTGCTGATCCGGACATTCATCGGGGCGATGAAAAGCATCCTGGCGCTAAAGACCGGCCAGCGTATCGACGCATCGCTGATATTGGGCTACTACAAGCATCTGCTGACCTTGCCACAACAGTTTTTCGACAACATGCGCGTCGGCGAAATTATCTCCCGCGTGAACGATGCCGTCAAAATAAGGGCGTTTATCAACAATGTGTCGCTTGATCTGGTTGTCAACCTGATGATTCTGCTGTTCACCCTGTGCCTGATGTTTGTGTTCTCCTGGAAGTTGGCCGCCATCACACTCGTATCCGCCCCGCTGTTCCTGTTGATCTATATTTTATTCAACAGGATGAATAAAAAGTATCAGCGCAAAATCATGGAGAGCGGCGCCGAACTCGAATCGCAGTTGGTGGAATCCCTCAATTCCGTTTCTACGATCAAACAGTTTGGCATCGAGCCGTTTGCCAACCTGAAGACCGAACTCCGCTTCGTCAGCCTGATACGCAACACGTTTACAAGCATCTACGGTTCGATTATTGCGGGCGGCGGAACCGAATTTGTCTCAACCGCCATCACCATCGCCGTACTGTGGGTGGGGAGCCTCTTTGTCGTCAATCAGGAGATAACGCCAGGGTCGCTCATGCTGTTCTATTCGCTGACAGGATATATCTTAGGCCCCATCGGCAAACTGATCACGTCGAACCAAACCATACAGGACGCCCTGATTGCCGCAGACCGCCTGTTTCAGATCATGGACCTGGAAAGGGAGGAAAGCGAGACGCAAAAAATCAGTCTGGAACGTGAACTCGTTGCCGACATCACTTTCGACAACGTCAATTTCCGATACGGCTCGCGCAAACAGGTGTTCGAATCGTTAAGCCTGACGGTCAGGAAAGGAGAAACGACGGCTGTCATCGGCGAGAGCGGTTCCGGAAAGACGACGCTCGTATCCCTAATCCAGAACTTGTATCCCGTACAATCCGGGACGATCAAAATAGGAAACCTGAATATCACGCAGCTAAGCAACGAAAGTCTGCGCCGCATGGTGGGCAGCGTGCCGCAGCAGATTGAACTGTTTGCCGGAACGATCGCCGAGAACATTGCGCTGGGTGATTTTGAGCCGGATATGAAACAGATCATCGAACTGAGCGACCGATTAGGCATACGCGAGTTTATTGAAAAAATGCCCCATGCCTATCTGACACAAATCGGCGAACATGGCGTATCCCTGTCGGGAGGCGAGCGGCAGCGTATTGCCATCGCACGCGCCTTGTACAAGAAACCGGAAATCCTGATATTCGACGAGGCTACCTCGTCGTTGGATTCCATCTCGGAAAAATGTATCAAAGACACCTTACAGCAATTAGCCGACGAGGGGAAGACAATTATCATCATTGCCCATCGCCTGAGTACGGTAAAGAACGCGGACACAATTATCGTACTGGAAGACGGTAAGATGGTTGAGACAGGCACACACCAATCGCTGCTCGAAGCCAATGGCGTTTACAGCAAATTGTGGAACGAACAATACAACCTGATATAACGAATGAAACGGAAATTCTACTGTATGGCCTTTGCCTTGATTACTATTCTTTGCGTGCTGGACGCCCGCGAGACATGGTCGCTATCCGATTGTATTCAACATGCAATGGAACATAACCTGCACGTGAAGCGCCAAAACAAGGAGATTGAACGGCAGGCCATCCAGTTGCAGACGAGCCGGCTGCACCGTTTGCCGGATGTGAACGCCGGCGGTACGCAGAAGTTTGATTTCGGCAGGTCGCTTAACCGCGAGAATACCTACGACGATACCAATTCGCAAAACGGCGCCCTCTCGCTGACAACGGAAGTGACGCTGTTCAACGGCATGAAGACGACCCATTCCATTGCCCGTCAGCAATTGGAACTGGGTGTACAGCTCGAAAATCTTGAAGTAATAAAAAACGACCTGTCCCTACAGATTGCCTTCAATTATTATCAGATACTACTCAACACCGAAATCGTGCGGATTGCCCAGGAGCAGATTACGCTTAGCCGCGAACTGGAAGAGATAACGAAAACGCTGGCTTCGCATGGCAAGATTGCATCTTCGCAAATCTATGATGTGCAGGCGCAGGTTGCGAACGACGAGCTGAACGCGACAAAAGCCCGAAACCTATTGCGCATGTCGGTAGTCGAACTGGTACAATTGCTGGAGATGGAGGACGTAGGCGCCTTCGACGTGCAGGCCGAGCAGGAGGAAATCACGTCGTTTCTGATTCAAAATCCGCAAGACGTCTATCAGCTGGCTTCACAGACCATGCCGCAAATCAGGAGCGCCGAGATGACGGTCGAAAGCAGTGAGAAAGCCATTAAAATCGCACAATCCGGCTATTACCCGACCGTATCGTTCGCTGCCGGCGTGAGCAGCGGCTACTACCATTACAGCAATTTTGAAAACACATCTCTTGGAAATCAGATGGAAAACAATCTACAAAAAACGGTTTATCTGACGATGCGAATCCCGATCTTCAACCGGAACAGCACCCGTAACGCCATTCGCACGGCGAGAAAAAACCACGAGGAGAGCATCCTCATCGCCGAGCAGTCGCGCAAGTCGCTATACAAGGAGATTCAAAAAGCATACTACGATGCAATCTCGGCACAGGAGAAATTTCTCTCTACCGAGAAAGCGGTATATGCCAACGCCGAAGCGATGCGCTATGCGCTTGAGAAGTACAACGCAGGCAAGTTCACCGCCTACGAGTACAACGAAGTGAAAATGAAACTCTCCAACAGCCTTTCAGAACAGGCACAGGCGAAGTATGAATTTATGCTTCAACGCAAATTGCTTGATTTTTATGCAGGAATACCAATTCAATAATCATTAAAAAAATTAAACCATGTTACTTTTTGAAACAATCGATCGCATGAACCGCATACACAGTTTGATAAAGCGGGAAGCAACGGGAGCGGCATCGGAATTTGCCGACAGGTTCAATCTTAAAAAAAGACAACTCTACTATCTGTTGGACGAATTTAAGGATTATGGGGCAGACATACGTTATAGCCGTATCAGGAACACCTATTATTACAACAACGATTTTGAAATAAGGGTGGTTATCTCGACCAATCAAATAAATTGTACCAATCATGCCTGAAGCCCAAACAAAAGCGACGTTAAGGCAGTACCTACTGGAACAAAAGGACTATTTAGTCGTCCGTTCCGACAGCGCCCAATACCTGTTCTTAGCTGATTCCTTGCGGTTTTATAAAGTTACCGGCGCGACGATGAACGAGTATGTCAGGTTGTGCGAAACGGGAGATGCTGCCGGTACGTTTTTAAGCGAAGCCGAACTGACGACCATCAAAAGTATCCTGACAGGGAAAGACGAGCCCGAAGTTGAGGCCGTACCTGCCGACGCCGGGCTGCGACCTGTGCCTTCGCCGGACGTACACGATTTTTTGATTTTAAGTCTTACAAACGAATGTAACTTAGCGTGCAAGTACTGTTTTGCCGAAACAACCAAACTCCGTCGTACCATGACATTTGAAACAGCAAGGAAAGCTATCGACGCGATGATTGAGCGGGGCAGGGAGAACAGTGAATATTCCATTTTCTTCTTTGGCGGCGAACCGTTGACGAAAAAGGCGCTTGTGCAACAGATTGCGGATTACGCATTTGAGGCAATCGAACGCAAGCAGAACGGAAAAGTGCGCTTTTTGATCAATACGAACGCAACATTGATCGATGATGAAATCATATCGTTGTTCAGGAAATACGACTTTACGGTAACGGTCAGCCTCGACGGGCCACGCGCCTATCACGATACAAACAGGACGTATGCTTCCGGAAAAGGCAGTTTTGAAAAAGTAAAGGAGAACGCCCTGTTGCTGAAAAATAACGCGATAAAAACAAACATTCGGGCGACATTCAACCCCGATATCCGGGATTTGGTTGACGTGTTTGCCTTTCTTGAAAGTCTGGAGATTCCTTATAGTTATGCTTTTACGATCAATTCGGAATATAAGATGAATCTCAAGGAGACATTGTTTGAAGAAGATCAGTTCAGTACCGTCGAAAACGAGTTGCGACAAGTAGCTGACTTTTTTTACGCAAAGATCAGGAACGGCGAAACGGTTTATTATAGTGGTCTGAGCCAAAAATTATCCACGCTGGAACACAAAATGAAAAGGCGTTACGCATGCGAGGCCGGACGAAAAAGCATGACGGTTGATGAACAGGGCAATTATTTTGCCTGCCAGAACATGATTCCGTACAAAAAGACCGCACTTGGGACGGTCGATACGGGCATATCGGATGCGAACAGGCAGCGGTATCAATCCAAAAACCTGGAAACGCTGGTTGCGTGTCGGGGATGTACGATAAGGAACTTATGTGCGGGAGGCTGCGAGGTGGAACGTAGCAATCCAAACGTCCAAACGATGCGCCAGATGTGTCGCCTTTTTCGCATGGAATGGCAAAACGCGCTTTATTTGTATGCTTTGCTGAAAGAAACGAAAAAAAATTGAAGAAAAATAGCCAGTGCATTTTTAGTGCATTTTGTAGCTGTACTTTTGCATTATCAAATTAAAAAAACAAATTATTTTATTACTAATTAAAAATTTTAACATTATGAAAAGAGAACTTGAAAACAGGGCGTTTGAGAACGCAAGTGAACTGGTTGGTTTGGTAGAAATCAATCCGACAGAGAAGAATGAGGTGAATGGTGGGTTGATAAATGACATTTTTGGACCCATCGGTTTTCCCCCTATTTTATGTTGCTACAACATCCCGCCGTTTACTGGTCCAGGGAATCCGATTGGGAATCCGATTGGGATGCCGACGTATTGAATCGAGCGAATTGTAAGTCAAATTAATTAAAACACGATCAGTATGAAAACGAGTAGTTTAAGAAAATCAAGAAGATGCATGCTCGCATGGCTGTTAGCAGTAGCTATTACAAGCGTCAGCCTCGCAAGCGGAAAAGGAAACGCTCCGAAATACTATTACGACAACGAAGGAGCGAAAGTGATGGCCGAATCACAGTCAGTCTTCATTTTTGATGAAAACGGACGCTATCTGATGCCTAAAATCAAATACCTTTTTCGTTACGATGAAGGCGGACGTGTAATCGAAAAGAAAGCGCTCAGATGGGATACCGGCAAGCAGGACTGGGGCAACGCTTACCTTTTGAATTACACCTACGAGAAAGATTTTGTAACCATCGAGTATGCTTTATGGGACAAAAACAAGGGTGAGTACGACGATTTCTCGCAACGAACGACCTACAAGGTGGATGGAAACATGGTAACCGCCGTCAATCGTTACAGGAAAGATTTAGCCGGCGACAGTGAGTGGAGTTTGGAAAGCAGTTACTTGTACAGCAAGCCGACCCTTTCACCCTGGCATGAGAACGCGGCACTTTTTGCAGGCGTTGAGGAATAGGAATGTAAATAAAAAAAGATGGGTCGTAACCTTTAGCGGCCTTTCAGGAAAACAAAAAAACAAAACTTGCAAGCATAATGTTTTTAAGGTTTTACCGATGACCTAAATATCGGGAAGCGGAAGTCGAAAAGCTTGGATAGAGTAGACAAACAAAAAAAAATTACAAACAAAATGAAAAATTTAACTTTGAACGCCTGTGGCGTAACGGAAATGAATGAATCTCAAACAAGAGATGTGAATGGTGGAGGAATTCTCGTATTTACGGCCATTACAATTGGAGTAGCGCTATTTGATGCGGGTTATAAGATGGGCGCTGACAGAGCAGAGCAAGATAAATAAATGCTTTATTATTCAAATTATTAACATTTAAAATTAAAAATTATGGAAAATTTTAATTCAATCCAAGAATTGTCAATTGACTCATTAGTTGAAATTAACGGGGGCACAATATCGACAAAATCCATTGTCATAGGTGCCGTTGCTTCAGCAGCTAATCCGATTGTGGGATTAGGTTATTGGGTAGGTTATATCGTAAATTCTTAGTCATGACATTCTCAATAATTGGCGTCTGCTTTATAACTGTATCCTTGGCTGTTAAAAACAAAAAACTCAAAATAGCTTTGTTGATAGGTTCGATAATCCTTTTCTCTTTGAATATTTTTTTAAAATGCTGACTTGCTAATTTTGACAAACCGGTGGATTAAGGTTGTGATTGGATCCGCTCAATGGGTACGTCTAACGATGTACCCATTTTTTTGTTTAAAATATTTGAACTATATTTGTGGCGACAAATACAACAATACCGAAGAGGTAGTTCTTTCACGTACATCAACAAAATTAGAAAAAAATGAAAAAGACAATGCTTACGATATTAATTTTGACATCAATAACCCTGTTTTCAGGAGTGTTTTATTTCATCAATGGCGTGGTACGCACTTATAAAATGAATGCCTGGCAAGACAAAGTTGGAGATACACTTCCCGATACTTTTAAAATTGAATTACCTATCATTCATTCGAGTACTTGGTTTTGTGTCAGGGGATCTATTAACGACAAGTATGAAGAGGATTTTATCATTGATACACAAGCCAATTCATTGTTGAAAATAGAAACTGTCAAAGAATTGAAATCCTATTACTGGGGCAGGTTTCCTGCTGTCGTAAGGAATTTTTACGGACAAAAAGGGAAGTACCCGTTGAATTATTTTGAGAGTTTCAAAATTCGGGATATTTCATTCAACAAACCTTTGTTTTCAGGGATTTCTAAAACAAATGCCCTTCATGGTCTCATAGGAAATGGTGTTGTTGGAAAGAATATCATCAAGCAATTGTATTGGAAGTTCTCATTAGACGATGAGAAAATGATATTATTTTCAAAAAATGATTCTACGCTACTCCACAAAGAGACGAAATCCTTTTTGAAGATTGAAAGCGGATTAATCAAATGCAAACTTTTTTTTCCAGACATTCTGGCTCAGGATGATTTTTTGTTTGACTTGGGACATGAAGGAGCCGTGATGGTGGACAACAATATCTTTACTCAATTGTCAAAAGTGTCTTCTCCAAAAATATATCTTATCAATAACAGAATTACGCTAAAAAATGATACGGTATTTGTTTTTGATAACATTGATTTTGAATGGAATACTATTAAAATATCGAATTGTCAAATCGTCTATGAACCATTAACCAACAGAAACCTGATCGGAGCGGAATTAATGAATAGATTCAATTTTGTTTTAGCATATAACAAAAAGATGTACAACAGATTAACTGACGATTTATATATCCAGCCGAGAAAAGACTTCCAAGATTTCAAAAGCGAACCTTATGGTCCAGATTTCGGTTTTTTTTTGGGTAAAGTTGAAAATGAATTTATCATTAAAGGAATTGAAGTTGAAGGACTGGCTCATAAAGCAGGGATAGGCATAAGAGATAAGATCGTCAGCATAGACCATGGCAAATTTGATCTGAACGATTACAAGCAACTTGATCTGTATCTGGAAGATAAGGAAACCGTTATATTGGAAATCGAAAAAAGCGGTAAACATACAGGTAGACATAAGGAAGCGAAATCACCGGCGGAAACTTATTTCATTGAACTAAAACTTTAGTTCCAAGCAAACATATATCCAGTCTTCCTTGTCAATGTTCGACAGGAACGGGCGACGGCCCACGTAGTTGATTGACAAGCGCATTGTCGGGAAACACTGGAAAATGAATCCTCCGATACACGACTGGCCGTCCTCCCTGTTCCAACTATCGCCGGCACTCCCTTTTGTGTTCGATTTTAGTAAGTCATATCGTCCGATGATTTCCATCCATGCAATCAGGGAATAGGCGCTATATACCGAAACGATATCCAGCCTGTTGCTCTTTGCAAATCGGCTGTTCGACTGGTGATAGTATTCGCCCGTTGCTTTCCATTTTTCGTTTTTACGCAAGTGGACGAAGCTGCTTAGCGTTGTTTCAATGGCATCCTGCCCCTTGCGGGTGGCTATGTATCCGCCAACTTTCAACGGTTGGAGAGGCGTGACGATAGCCCTGAAAGCAGGTTTCGGGTGATACTTCTCCTTTAGTCGCTGATAACCGTTACCCGATACGATTGAAACGTCAGTGGTAACCCATTCGTTCCATTGGCGTGTCAGGCGCAAGCCCAGATCGGCCGTAGGGCATATCCATTTGTCGGCTGCCACGCGGTCGATAAACCTGTTGCCCCAAAACTGCATGATGCTCATGTCCATATCACTTGTGAAGAAGATTCCGCCGTCAACCGTCCACCTGTCTTTTTTGAAAGTCAGCACGGTAGGTTTCAAGTAGGGCTTGTTCATGTTGATCAGGTCGATGCCTGCACGTGCCGACCAGTGTTCGTTGAATTTGAAATCCAGTCCGAATATCACTTTTTCCTGTTTGTAGAGCACGGTATCCCTGCGCAAGTCGCCCCGCGCCTGCGTAAATGAATGAAGGTACGGTTTTACGACTGTCTTTTTATCTCCGGCAAAACAAATCTGCAAAGATAAGCACAAGAAAATGATAGGCCAGCGCAATGCTTTCATAATCATGCTCCCTTGTTATTCAATCCTTACAATTTGTCCGATACCGTTGTTGAGTGTCGCGACATACAGGCCGACGGGCAGTCTGATTGCCGTTTCGCCAGCATAGCGGATGACCTGCTGCCGTTGCAGGACGCCTTCCATCGAATAGATACGGACAATACCGCCGGGCTTGGATGCCCAGACATGCAATTCATTTTCGGCTGCCCATATACGGTCTGTCCCGTCCTCAGTCGAAACCGCACGGTAGGACAGTGTCGCTCCGCTGTACAGGTAGTTGGCAAAGTACGTCCTTTCGCCGGTTGAGCGCGGGGGGATCGTGACCGACGGTTGCGGGACGTCGCCGTTGGAGCCTGTCCAGCCAACGAACACATCGCCCTCCTTTTCGGGGGCTTCCAGCGTTATCACCTCGCTTTCAACCGTATAGGAGGCAGGGTTGCGCTTGGCGTTTATCCCTCCATGCAGGTGGTATGCGATGGTATAGGTTTCCAACGCAAAGTCGGCGTTCAAATTCACATCTCCATAGACGGTCAGCGTGTCGTACCGCATGACGCCCTTTTGCGCATGGATTGTTTCGCCGCGAAGCGATGGGTAGTCCGTATGGCTCCACCCTGCGAAACGGTAGCCTTCGTCGGGCACGACGACGACGCCCGAAAGGGGCGAGGTACGATAATCGAGCGCATGCTCAGTCGCATGATAGATACTTCCGCCCCATCCGGCGGAGAAAGTCACGAGGCTGACACCGACACCCTGATGATAGGTGACGTTGGTCAGCACGGTATCGCCTGCCGCCGTGATGACGATCGCCTGATTGATAAACATCGGCTGGGAGGCATTCACGCCGCCGAGCGGTGTTGCCCGGAAAGTGACGGTTGTGTCGGCTAAGGAAGGGACGCCTGACAGCGACCATTCGAGATAGTGGCGAGGCGGCGGACCGACTGTCGACGAAAGCGTAATAAACGGAGCGGCCGAGTTGGCGGCATAATCAAGATAGAGCGGAATCGTATCCACGATCTTCACCGTTCCCGCCGTCGCGCTTGCGTTGACGACCGTAATGGTGTACTCAACCGTATCGCCGAAAAGCGTGGCTACCGGATTGGCGACGGTTCCGTCATGCGGGAAAAAGATCGGCTGCACGATAGCGGCTTTCTTCTTCATCATCAGGCGGATGGCAGGGTTGGCGATCGACAGTGTGTCGTTATCGGTATCACATTCCGCGTGATAGGGAAAGGTGACGCCATCGTCGTTCAGCCGGATAACGAGCCTGCCCGTCAGTGGGAAATGAAGTGTGATGTCGGGGATCGGGATGGTCACTGTGACGGTTTCGCCCGGCGGGATAGCCATATTCTCGCTGTGGGTGACGATCAGGTTTGCGGACGAGAACGTCTGGACAGGATCCGTCTCGTTGTAGAGCGAAACATACAGGGGCGGCCATATCGTTGCGGCTCCCTGATTGACAATGCCGATGGTGATACTGACGGAATCGCCGACGACGTCGCAGTTGACTAACGATGCGTCCGTAAAGATATCCGGCAATATCCATAATGGATCGCCGTCCATGTTGAGCAAGGTTTGCTGCATGAGGTATCCGTTGAAGGGCTGCTTGTGATTGGGGAAGAAGGTGGCAGGATTCATTTGTAATGCAGGGATTGTCAAGTCGTCGTTTACGTTGACCGCATTATAGGCAAACTGATTCCACACCCGACGCGTAGGCGCCCATTTGTCCTGAATGGTCTTCGACGAGAAGACCATCACGCGGCTTGATGTTGCCGCGTTGGTTGTTCCGCCCGTAACGACGATCTCGGCAGCGCCGTCGTTGTTGACGTCCGCTACCACAGGGTATTCGTTGGCGGTAGCCGAATAACAGGCTATGCTGCTGATAATTTTATCTGTACCATCCATGCCGTTGATAATCCTTAAATTGGTCTGGTCGCGGTAGACCAATTCATTGTTGCCGTCCTGGTCGAAGTCGAACAACACCATGGTAGTAGCGCCCGAATCATCGACCGTTGTCTTGATCCATTTGGAAGTCAACTGTTTGGTCGTACGGTCATAGTCGTATGCACGCATGGTATTTCTGCCGCTTAGACAAATCTCCGGCAAATTGTCGCCGTCGATATCTCCGATAAAAGCGACCGATGCACCCGTTCCGGCGTGCGGGTAGGTCGGTATGTCATCAATGACATTCGTGTTCAGTATCTCGCCTGTGCGCGGGTCCCAGATGTACAGGGAAGCAGTGTTCAGGGTATAGGAGGTTGTGACGATCACTTCCAGCAGTCCGTCGCCGTTCATATCGGCTACTGCCGTCAAGCCGTCTATCACTTCCGGTCGACCAGTGGCGTCGGCTTGGCGGAACAAGACAAAACTGTTTCCGGCTGTTCCTGCGGGATTGACAATATTTACTTTATAGACTGAATTTCCGCCAATGACTTCGGGCCTGCCGTCGCCGTCGATGTCGGCTATTGCCATGATGGACGACTGGGCATACGGAATAGCCGGCGTCCAACCGGTATATCCGGATGCGCCATGCCCCCCCAGTCCGAACCCATATACCGGATTCGACAAGTAACCGGCGTCGACCAGCAAATCGCCTGTACGGGCATTAAATATCTTGTCGTAGACGAGTATTTCGGGAACGCCGTCTCCATTGAAATCTGCAAGCATGGGTTGGGGCGACTGCGCGGTGTTCGACGTTGTATAGGGTCGTCTCCACGATTCAACGTATTGCGTCCCGTCGTACACGTATTTTATCAACTGACCCTGATCGGCAACGGAGGTATTGTTGGAAACGGTAGTCGCCACAAACAGGGCGGCGAATGGCCCGCCGTCTACATTGGCAATGGCGTATGGATTATTAATCGTGCAGAAATAGGGCGTTACCAACCTTTGCTGTCGCGTCATTGCGGCGCCATCAACCTCAAAGACGAACAATACATTGCTATGGAAAGAACCGGTTTTGGCCCCTGCCGCTATGATTTCTATTTTTCCATCGTTGTCGATATCGCCGACTATCGGTATGACGTCATTGCTTACAACATCTGTTGCCGGACTCATCATCAACAACTGGTAATCCCAGTCAATGACGGGTGGGTCGCCGGTACATTCCGCCATATCGATGTTATCCGGACACGGAACGACAGTAATAAATACCCTGCCCATCCGTGTTGTATCGTTACAGGTCACGAAGTATTCGAGCGTATCGCGACCGGTAAAACCGTCAGGGTAGGTATAGATAATGTTCTTGTTCGCGTCGACCGACGCCATATTTCCCGCTTTTGCGCTGGAAAGGCTCAGGGATATGTCGTTGCGCGCGCAGTGAATCATCGTGTCGTTGGCCAGCACGTCAATAATCGTATCGGGATAACAGTTGAGAAGCTGTATCGTGTCGTCGATGGCCCAGACAGCTATATCCCTGTAATTATTTTTCAACACGCAGTCAAGGTATCCCATTACAGGGAAAACGGTTCCGTCGTCTTGCACGCGAGCCGCGATGCGGGGTGTCATCTCGCTGATTTTCAGTCCGAAAGTTATTGTTATCGCATCGCCCGGCATCAACGATGTCCCGACAGGTCTTGTCTCGAAAGCCGCATGGATGGTATCGTTCAGATAAAGCGATAAAGGCAGGCTTACATGCGTGTTTTTCATGCCGATGTTGGAAACGGTCGCATGGACATAGACCGAATCGACGCCTTGCCGTTCGATCCAGAGGTGCGACAGGGCGGCATCGGAAGCCTGAACGACAGGGTCGAAATTATGGTCGACGATAGGCACCTGTATCAGCGCGCCGTTATAGGGATACGCTCCATTAAATTCCTTGTTTTTTACGAAGGGAAATTTGGGTACGGTCAGGTCGTCGTTGATATAGAGCGGTTCGTAATTCACCTGATTCCACACCGGTCGGGTGGGCGCCCATGGCATGCCGGCGCTCTCATAGACGCGCAGGTTATTGCCTGTGCAGGTAACGCAGATATTGGCGCTCCCGTCGCCGTCCATATCGGCAATGACGGGATATTCCCAGGCGGTGGACGACGTACAGGAGAACTGCGACCCCGGCGAAGCCAGCGTAGGCTGCACGTTATCGGCTGAACCGTTTAGAATACGTACCAGCGTCTCGTCGCGGTACACTAATTCGGCAATCCCGTCGTTATTGAAATCGAAGAGGGTGATTCCCGTGCCGCCCGAATGGTCGGAGGTGGGGAGCGTCCATTTCCGCGCCAAAGTACCGGTTGCGCCGACATATTTGTAGGCATATACATTGTCGATAATCGTAACGCATATTTCAGGATGTTTTTTCCCCGTTGTCGGATCAATCAGTCCGTCAATATCCCCGATAAAAGGATAGGAATGGGCATACGTCCCGATAACGTTGACGGAAGCCATCAGTCCGCCGCCCGGATTTCCCGATTTGGCAGGCGTCCAGACGTAGAGGACAGTGGTGTTGGATGTCGTCGTATGCGTCACCACAACGTCCAGCAAGCCGTCCATGTCAATATCGGCTACCGCCGTAAATCCGTCGCCGACAGTCGTGTTCTGGTACAGGATGGAACAGGTGGCTACCGTTCCTGCTGCATTGATACTCACTTTATATACCTTGCCGCCTGCGACGATCTCGGGCAATCCGTCGCCGTCCATATCGGCAACGGTCTGGAAATTACTGCCTTTATTGTAAGCGGAATAATTCGGGTTTCGTCCCGTATGAGCCGTAGCGGCGGGTTCGGTCTCGCCCAGATAAGCTCCTGTCGCCGCATTAAATATCTGATTGAACACCACTACTTCCGGCACGCCGTCGCCATTGAAATCGGCCACGATGGGTTGGGGCGATCTGTCAATCGCGGCAATACCGGGAGGCGAAGCAAAGGCTACGGGTCCCCATTTTGGCGCCAGACTGAACACACCGCCGGTCGTATCGGCTTCGTACGAGTTTAAGTAGCCGTCGTTAGTTGCCAGAATGATCTCCCCCATGCCGTTGCGGTCGGCATCGACTAAAACAGCCGTCATGGTCGGGCACCATCCGCCGCTGGCGTACATGTTGGGTAGGGTCAAACTTGCCTTCATGGCGCCGGTCTGGCCGTTCATCACCCGCAGTTGGTTGGGCTGTCCCGATGATGCGCCATAATAGGCGACAATCTCCGGCAATCCGTCGCCGTCCAAATCGCCTACCAGCAAACCGGTAAGCGCCTGGTTATCGCCGGCAGTCATCGACAACTGCTGATGGACGTTAAAGTTGATGGGCGTGAAGGGCACGATACAATCGTCCGACACCATGTTGTCGGGATACTTGCGGTGAATAAGCGTATGCGTTTTCGTACAGGTTGTTATCGTATCATAGAGTTGCAGAGAGATGGTTTTCTCATCGTCGGCTTGCCATACCGTATCGAGGGATGCGGTATTATCGCCGACTTGCAGCCCGTCGACAAACCAGGCATAACCGACGTGGTCGGCAGGGTACAGTCCCGGATTGGCGGTATAGGTGTAGGTTCCTGCGCCCATGTCCTGAATAGAAGAAGAAACGATACCCGATCCTTCAAAGCGCCGGAGTACGTGGGTGGATGCGGTTACTAATGTAGGGTCGAGGTCGACCGTAACGGTATACATCCCCGTATCGCTGACGGTTATGGCAGGCGTCGTGCGGGTTGTTCCGTCGGGTAGCGTCCACAGATACGACTTGGCATACCCGGCATCCAAAGTAACGGAAGCGTCGTCGCATACAAAAGTCGTATCCGCAAACGCAAGCGAACCGAATTGCGAGAGGTAGCCGAACGAGGCGGAAGCGCCTGTCGCCGCCCCCGTATAAAAGTACCCCAGCGAAAAGGCGCCGCTGCTGTTGTTGATGACAACCGTTCCCGATGCAACGGTGGCGGATATGTCTTTTCGCGCATAATTCCATCCGGGCATGTTCGGCACCGGTGTGAAATCGGAAGCCGTCAAAATGGCGGCGTTGCCGTTTACCGTGAAATCGCCCTTGTTGCCATCCCTTACCAACACAAAAATATTGTGGTTATACGAAGCAGGGTCTTTGTAAAACGAAATTTTCCTCGAAAAAATCGAATACATGCTCGGCACAAGCACAGCGCCAACCTCCGTTCCATATCCGGACAGTTGAAATACATATACGGGATAATCGGCAGTGATGGCGGCAGTAAGCGCCGTTTGCATCGTATGTACGTAGTGCGCCCCCTTCGCCAGCGTCGTGGTCACGACCGTCCCGTCGATCGTGACGGTCGTGTTGTCGTGCGTTGCCATGACAAACACCTTGTCGCAATAATTTGCATTTGTCGTGTTTAAAAATCCCCTGACAACGACGTATGAAGTCCCTATATTGGCCACAGGAACGAGCTGGTCGCCGGTCGCGTCAGAACCTCCGCTCGGGACATTTAGTAAATCGTCGGTGACGGTAACCGCAACAGGTTTGTCGGCAAAAACATGCGAGCCTGTCAATCGTCCCGCCTGCGTAGCGGTGACCGATCTGGCGGCAAATGTTTCTCCCCTGTTTAGCACAACCGTTTTGGTAACGCCGGCATTGGTACCGACAATATTGCTTTTCGGCGTAATCTGTACCGTCGTATTATCTTCGGAAGCCACAACATGAAATTGAGGATAACCGTCCGGATAGGAGCCCGGTACCGTATAAATGATGTCCTGAAAAGGCGTATAAAATTCCAGCCCCAGCGCTTTTGTCCCTTTCAGCGCATACATGTCTTTGGAATTGTAGGAATCTACCTGATAATAGATGGTAACAGGCGCGGTGGAACGAAAATGAATACCCCGGTTATGCTTCACGCCTACATAAGCAACATTGAGGATGTTATTTTGAATCGTATCCATCTGTGCGTTCTCAAAAGCGGTGTATCCAACGCCGAAGATGATTCGTTGCGATTCGCCTGCCACCAGCGAGATCGTCCGGTTGTTGAATCCCGGCAAGGCAGGCATCTCCATCGTGACGACAGCAGGCAGATCACCCGCCGTTATCATAAAGTAAACCGGACGGTTAAAGTTGGTTGTGGTAGTGGTTCCCCTGCTGTCGAGTTGTGGCGCGACAAACCAGAAATCGGTATCCTGCGCCATCATACTTCTGGATAACGCCGTAAAAATAAGCAAATTAACAAGTAACAGTCTGTGACATTTCATATTAACAATACTAAAAATATTCATTATAACCGGGAGTACGAATAAAAGTATCCGCACATCAGCCTGCAAATATAAAATTTATTATTTTAATATCCATAAAATTTCAGATAAAATTATTATGAAAACGTTGATGGCAACTGTCAAGTCCCCGTCTCCACTGCACAATTTGTACTTTCAGGAGTAGTCCACGAATTTCACGAATTTACACGAATTATGAGTCTCCACTGCATAATTTGTACTTTCAGGAGGAATTTTCAGCTTATTGCAAATATTAATACTTTTCATGTTGCCTGTTCAAAAACGTTACCTATCTTTGTCCCGAAAAAGGTTTCAGTGTCGGAAAATGATGCAACCGGTTGAAGTTGAAAAAATTTAAGTATGTAAATAATATGAGGATTAAAAATGTTTTTATACTGTTTTTCAGTATCGTAACCCTTTACGGGGTACAGTCGCAGACGAATATCCGTATCTATCCTTACCGGATGAATCCCCGTGTTCATCCCGACGAGGGGCGACGGCCTGTCAAATCGCCCGACATGTCGCTGTTTAACAACAAAATGCAATTCATTTCGCTTCGCGACTTGTCGGGCGTCGATTTTGAAAAGGGGATAGACCTTTATGTGGACAGAGACAAACTCGGCAACATCTTGTGGGTCTCCTATCCGCTTGTTTATCAGGATAATCTGAAAGAGGTAGTGGCTACTATCAAACGGCGTAACCTGTATTTGTTCGATTTGTGGGGATATGTACCCGGCTCGGGACCGGGCGGATACTGGCAACAGTTTACCATTCCGGATGGCGTGCTGGATTTGTTTGAAACGGAACTGGGCGATCGCTGGCTGGGCATGGACAACGGCGAGCAGGACGGACGTTATGTCGGGGGCTTCGCACCGCAAATGTATCCGCTGGGCGCTGACCGTCAACAGCAATACTTTAATTTTCAGCGTCATTTCGAGTTTATGGGCGACCGGTTGGGTAACAAACTGGCTACCCTCGTATCGTTGAACTTCGGGCATTATTTCCTGAAAGAAGGCGTTTATACCCTGATTGGAGCGGAAACGGCGCAGGGATTGCCGAACGCACAGGTATACTATTCGTTTATTCGCGGTGCCGGAAAGCAGTACGGCGTGAACTGGTTCGGGAATGCGTCCGTTTGGAACCGCTGGGGCTGGAAATCCTACTATGCAAGCGATAAGGGCATTGAGGACGACTACAACAGCGGCGGCCCGCTCAAGGGAACATCCACGAGCCTGTTGAAACGGCTGATGTACGACCATATCGCATACAATTGTGTCGCTGCCGGCTTTGAGGGTTCCCTGTATACCGACAACAGCCGGCTCAGCCCTATCGGCAAGATACAGCAAGAGGCAGTGAAGTGGGTCGAAAGGAACGGCGATCCGGGCGTGATGTACACGCCCGTAGCCGTGATGACGGATTTTTTTGCCGGCTGGTCGTTTCCCCGCCATTTATATACCGGAAACGCGTACAAGGTGTGGGGCAACCTGCCCTACGAAGCGACCGATTACCTGACTGACAATGTGCTCGACATCCTCTATCCCGGCTATCAGGATGCTTCGTATTACAGGGATGAAAGGGGGTTCATCGCGCCCACACCTTATGGCGACATGGCCGACTGTATCTTGAGCGACGCGCCTTCGTGGCTGCTGGAACAGTATCCTGTGCTCGTTATTGCAGGTGAATTATCGCGCGGCGTCGAAATAAACGACAAGCTGGAGGCCTACGTGCAAAACGGCGGTCACTTGGTGATGACAGCCGCTTCGTTGCGGCAGATGCCCCGCGGTATTGCGGGAATCACAACGGACGGCAAGGTGACCGACTGTACAGACGCCGTTGTGTATAACGGAAATGAAATAAAGGAATCCGCCACCTTTCAGCTGTTTGATTTAAGCTATCCCGCTTCGGCGGAAATTTTACAGTCGAGCAGTGCAATTCCTGTCGCAGTAAGGTTGAATCGCGGAAAAGGAAAAGTGACCGTCTTTGCTTCGCCTTTCGGATTACCCGTTGAGCCGCAGTGTCCGCTTCCGGTGAAAGTGGCCGAAGAAAAACCGTTGGACAAGCCTTACCCAATGCTGAATCATGTAAAAATGCTGATGGGAGATATTTTTGCCTCGCAACAACTGTTCGACGTCAATCCCGAACTGAGCATGGTGACCTGCGTCAAGAGCAAAAACGAATACACCGTTTTCCTATCCAACGACGGGTGGACGCCCAAAGATTTTCACATCTGCGCCTCTACCGGAAGGATTGCTTCGATCAGGGAGCTTCCGGTGAATACTTCCGAGATGGAAGCGGTGGGTTACAAGCCCAAGACGGTGACTGCCAGCGTGGGTAAAAATACGTCAAAAACGATTGCAGGCGGCTGTATCAGGATATTCAACGTCAAACTGGAAGATGCAGCCATCGAACTATCGCCCGAAATAAAGCCGGTATCCAATCCCGTCGGCAGCGCGCTCGTGCTTCGCAATACGCTGAACATAAAGGAGGAAATACTGTCGCGGCCTACCTTTTTTACCCGTTACGACCGGGTCGTGATCGACTGGCGCTACCTGTACAACCGCGAAAAAGACAGATTGAAGGACGAATCGGGATGGCTGGGGCGCCAGAAGCTCAAAATAACGGTAGACCTTACTTCCGGCCTGAACCTGTTTCCCGATTTGCGAATCGTCAACAACGACCCGCCACTTTACAGTCAAAGCATGGACATCAT
>Ga0082212_10002064_pt1 | contig 29534 bp, 13 predicted proteins | sample TergutNt197P3_FD_71548 | JGI IMG/M metagenome (GOLD analysis project Ga0082212, IMG submission 71548) | Neocapritermes taracua P3 segment gut microbial communities from Petit-Saut dam, French Guiana - Nt197 P3 | ecosystem: Host-associated > Arthropoda: Insects > Digestive system > Gut ...
CCACGATATTACCCGTTTTTTCAAACCGCAGGGCGAAGACAAAGACGTCAAATATCCCGCCCTGACTGCATTGGCAGGCAACATACCTGTCTTTCCCGAATTGATCAAAAAGACAGACGCCATATTGGACAAGTACGGCAATGTCAAAGACAATGCCTCGCCCGAACTGGCACGCATCCGCAAAGAGATTCAATCTACCACAGGCAGTATTTCGCGTACATTACAAAACATACTGCGTTCGGCGCAATCCGAAGGACTTGTGGATAAGGATGTAGCCCCCACCATGCGCGACGGACGGTTGGTCATTCCTGTTGCGCCTGCCTTTAAACGCAAACTTAGAGGTATCGTACACGACGAATCGGCCACAGGCAAAACGGTTTTCATTGAACCCGAAGCCGTTGTAGAGGCCAATAACCGTATCCGGGCATTGGAAAGCATGGAAAGAAGGGAAATTGTCCGTATCCTGACAGTGTTTACGGATTTGGTACGCCCGTTTGTTCCCGACATCTTGTATTCGTATGAATTTATGGCTGAGATAGATTTTATCCGCGCCAAAGCGCTTTTCGCCGGACAAATCAACGCCATCAAGCCAACCATCGAAGACCGTCCGTTAGTGGAATGGACAAGAGCCGTACATCCTTTGTTGTTCCTTTCGCACCAAAAGCAAAACAAAACAGTTGAACCTTTGGATATTACCTTGACCGATGAGGCGCGTTTGCTGATTATATCAGGCCCCAACGCAGGCGGAAAATCCGTATGCCTGCAAACGGTCGGGCTGTTGCAATATATGTTGCAATGCGGTCTGCTGATTCCGCTACACGAACAATCGCGCACAGGACTTTTCAACCGGATTTTCATTGATATCGGCGACGAACAAAGCATCGAAAACGACCTGAGCACCTACAGTTCGCACCTGATAAATATGAAATTCTTTACCCGCAATACCGACGATCGTACTTTACTGCTGATTGACGAATTTGGCAGCGGTACCGAGCCGTTGATCGGAGGCGCTATCGCCGAATCCATATTGGAACGCTTCAACAGTAGTCGCAGTTTTGGCGTGATCACTACCCACTACCACAACCTGAAACAATATGCCGACAAAGCACCGGGAATCGTCAATGGCGCCATGCTCTACGACCGCCACCTGATGCAACCGCTTTTCCGGCTGTCTATCGGCAACCCCGGAAGCTCGTTCGCCATCGAGATTGCCCGAAAAATCGGTCTTTCGGAAGATATCATAACCGATGCCTCGCAAAAAGTGGGTTCCGACTATATCGATATGGATAAATACCTGCAAGACATTGTACGAGATAAACGCTACTGGGAAAACAAACGGCAGAGCATCCGTCAACAGGAAAAGAAATTGGAAGAAATCACTGCACGCTATACACAAAATCTCGAAACCATCAATGCGCAGCGAAAAGAAACATTGACCGCCGCAAAAACACAAGCCGCCCAAATCCTTGCCGACGCCAATGCCAAAATCGAACAAACCATCCGCGAAATAAAGGAAGCCAAAGCAGAAAAGGAAAAAACAAAAACGATCCGCCAATCTTTTAACGATTTCAGAGAAGCGGTTAATAACGACGTAGCGAGGACGCTACGCCGAACAGAGAAAAATCGGAAAAATCAAATTACCCCCAATTCACCCTCATTGTCAACTATATCCCCCTTAGGAGGGGGAAGGGGGAGGTCCCAACTCTCAATTCTCAATACCCCCTTATCCTCCGGCGACTTCGTCCGCCTAAAAGGCCAACAAGCCGTAGGCACAATCCTCGAAACCAACAAAAAACAGTCGATCGTCGCCTTCGGATCAATAAAAAGCACCGTAAGTACCGACCGCCTCGAAAAGGTAAACAAAAGCCAAACCAAAAAAGAATCGACAAAGAGCACATTCATCAGTAGTCAGACCGCAGATAGTATGTATGAAAAAAAGCTGCACTTCAAAATGGATATTGACGTTCGAGGTATGCGAGGCGACGAAGCATTACAGGCAGTCAGCTATTTTATTGACGACGCCATTCAAATCAACGCCGGTCGCGTACGCATTCTGCACGGAACAGGCAACGGCATTTTGCGCCAACTAATCCGTAGTTACCTGTCCACCGTTCACGGCGTCAAGCATTTCCACGACGAACACATCGAATTTGGCGGAACCGGCATAACAGTTATTGAATTAGAATAATTTTTTGATAAGATTTTTGATGTGTATCTTTCCCCCCAATTTCTAAAAAATTATCCATTTGTGTGTTATGCCAAATATTTCATCTATCTTTGCAGCACTTTTACACGTAAAAAATGTTTATAGTATGCAACAACAAAAGCACATTGTAGTCCTTCAAAAAATACTCAATATAATTGTTAGCCTCTTTTTATTAAGCGGAATGACGCTGAATCTATCCTCCTGCGTAGAAATTGAAATTATCGATCACAACAAAATACAGGGAAAACATATAACTACCGGTAAGGATGGAAATATTAACTTTTCATTAGATTTTAGTGGGTATGGAGAAGGCGTGGATATTACTGCCAGAAGCGCTGCCGATTTAAAGGCAGAGGAGGTTGTTGTCCCACTCGGCGACGGTCACTCCATGATAGCAACACTTGAGGTAGCTCCCGCCGACATCAGCACACGCTCTGCCGGGTTGCGCTCTTTTGAACACGCAGCACGGATGCATATCGTTGCTTACGAACAGACAAGTGTGCTGCCTGTAACCTATACTTTCCGCGAAAGGGTTGCTTTCATTGTCGATGCATCAATTCCTACCGCCCCGACGATTACCCGTGCAGCAGGAGAAGAACCGTTTGTATTGTCGGTAGGCTCAACCTACCGTTTTGTCGCCTATTCATACAACGACGATGTCACCCTTATGCCGGTAGTCCATACAGGGTCTATCGAAAATATCAACCCCAACCTTGACCTTGTTTGGGGCGCTTCTCCACCAATCTATGTTTCCGGAGGTACCGGCTCGCCGGTCGATGTGCTTATCAGCATGAATCATAAGTTTTCAAAAATCAGGGTTAATGTTACCAACACAATCGCAAGTGCAGGTGATATTACCGTTCTTTCACAAGTCAAGGTACTGCCGGACTGTAAAGTCAATTTAGATATTGAAGAAGGGACATTGTCTCTTTCGACCTCTCCTACCCCACCGGATTACGCTCAGACATTTACTTTTTCCTCGCCTCCCCCTTCCATGTCGCTCACCTCAGACTACCGAATCGCATATACTGCCGAATCCCATGCGACGATTGTCAAAATAGGAACGGTAACCTTTGATAATGGTATTGTCAATAATACCTACAATGATCTGTTTGCCACCTTTGCCAAAAAACTTAAGAGTGGATATCAATATAATATCAACGTGAAATTCGGAAATGCAGGAGAACTGACCGATGATACGCCTCCCACAGGCTTTTTCCCTTACGTTGGAGCGTTCTGGAAAAACGACCAGTTTGGAGAGCGGCTTATCCGCATCGCACGCCCAACGGTTTCTTCGGCGGGAACACCGCTATCCCCGACGCAGCAGGCTGCCGCCGACAGTGTATGGTCGGCTGTGGTAGTGGTTGGCGATGACTGGATTGTGCTTGACACCATACCTGCGTCCGACAGCGTGTTCGGCGTGCCCGCGTGGAATGGCAACGACCCCGGCTTTGACGCCACTCCGCGTTTGGTAACAGGTTCACAAACGTATGTAAGCGGCTTAATGGATGATTCCAATCCGGAAATATACTTCCGTATCGGGCTGACAGGCACCAACCCGTACTCAGCACCCCGCTACGGCATGGTGTTGCTTACCTACGCAAACAATACAAAGCGGCAGCGCATCTGGATTCGTCAGGGTGAAGCACCCGACTACCTGATGCAGCCGGGAGATCCGGTCGTTACCGGAGGCATTTCAAACCGCAATGCAGCACAAAAGTTTTCGCCCTACAACATTACTGCACAACAACTTAATACACAACAAGATATTCAAGGCAGCACCCCCGCGTCAAATCCGGGCATATTTGTCGACTATCCCACACAGGCAGGCGCATTGTATAAATGGGCAAGTGCTAACTATACACGCTTTGCATACAATCCCTATACACTGAACATATCGCCATGGAACAGCCTTGATGAACCGCCAAGCGGCTCTTACTGGGACGTGTTAGCACCGACCAACGAAACATGCCCTCCGGGGTACCGCCGTCCGTCCGACGGCACGATCGACAGCGATGACAGCGGTCCGTTGATGAGTCAGAGCGAGATGCGCCAGTCGTTATACCTCTACCCTCAGACAGGTGATATGAATGCAGGGAGCAGCCCATATTTTACAAATGCTAATTCGGTAAAGGGTTATTATGCCGATGGCTTTTTCGATCGTCAACCGATTGTCAATGCAATCAGTAATTTTTCTGCGGGGATATTATCTGCCGTTTCAAACAATAATGCTAACGTGGCCTATATCGGTCGCCTGTTTTGGAATCCTGCAACATACGCTTCACTGTTTTTCCCGACGACAGGCTACCGCGAAGCAGCTTCATCGGATCTCTGGAGTGCAGGGACTGCAACATACTACTGGTCATCATCGTCCTGGATACACCTTCCCGATAACGTCGTCTACGGATGGACCTTGAATATTGATCCTTCGACCGTAACCCAATTCGGAGCAGTACATATGGCAGCTTTCCCTATCCGATGCGTGTCTATTCCCTGTGATGCGATTGCAAGCGTTTCGCTCTCTTCCGTACCGTCGGGAGGAGGAAATGTGCTTACGGGTGTATCCATTTACCTGACGGCAACTGTTTCGCCACCCACTGCCTCAAATGTATATTATACATGGCAGTCTTTCAACGGAACCATCTGGCAAACCCTGTCGGTCACCACCACGCCCACTTACCAGGCAACCGTATTGGAAGGTCTCAATCAGTTCCGCGTTGTCGCAAGCAATAATTGCAACTTTCAAACAAGCAGCACGGTATCCATAACCGGTGTTACGCTGGCTGGCGGTAGCTCTGCACGTATTACGTGGGACGATAACGACGAGAAATATGTATTGACCACCGATCCACGCGATGCGGGACTCTATTTCAGATTCGGCAGCTTAGTTGGCTTATTTAGTGGTGAGGGACGTTACACACAGGATTTATCTTTACCGGGAACATCAGGTACTAATACTTCAATCTTCAATTCTTCCGATCATGTAACCTTTAACATTACTGCGATTACAATTAATACGGTAAATGATGTGCCTTATGTATCTACTCAAACTGAACTCGACGCCGCATACCATACAGCAGCGAATGTTAAGACAGGTCGGGGAGATCCATGTCGTTTGGTGGGGCTTGACCTGAATAATATCAAAAATAAAACCGCATTACAGCTTACACAAGCCGAGATCGACAACGGACTATGGAGGCTTCCAACAGGTCTGGAACAACAACAATTCAGTGGATATTCAACAAGTCAATCCGGAAGTCCGGGTATATGGTGGTGGGCAAAGAATCAAAGTCCCGGTCCGATCTCTTTCAGCATTTTAGGTGTTGCAGGCGGCGAATTTCCTTCAAGGGACAGTGGAGGTGCAGGCAAATTTATACCTGCTGTTGGAGATAGAGATGACAACGGGAAAGCCGGTCGCCATGGAGCCAGAGCGTTTTTCCTGACGACTTCTTCAGTTAATTCCTCGAATTATTTGGGTTTTGAATTACAAGCTAATAGACTCAGTTTAACCAGTGCAATGAAAACATGGTTTTGGCCCGCCCGCTGCGTCCCACAAACGTTGATAATCGTTCCGTAATTGAAAATAGACATCCCGAAAAGTAAAAACTTTTTTCACCACAAAATCACAAAAGATTTTCACAAAGGTCGCAAAATAATGAATTACCATATTCTTTACATTGTGTCCTTTGTGTTTTCTTCGTGTTCTTTGTGTTAAAAAAATAAAATACCCACATTGATTAACTGTTCATTTACACATTTTGCAATTTTTTTAAAAAAATAATTCAAAAAAAATAAACTTATCAATTTTTTTTTATATCTTTGCAATTTAGAAACAGTATACTAAATGACTTTTTTTTTGTATTTATCTGTTAACTAAACGAATTGATGAAAAAAGTGATTTTGCCGATACGAATTTTCCGATTCTATTACGAAGGTTTTAGGTCGATGGAATGGGGACGCGAGCTTTGGATACTTATCCTGATTAAGTTATTCATTATGTTTGTCGTGCTTCGTATCTTTTTCTTTCCCCGCTTTTTGAATCGGTTTGATACGGTTGCCGAAAAAGAAGAATATGTATCCAACGAATTAATTTATCATTCAACAACACACTAAATATTAAATGATTATGGTAGAAAACATTGATCCCTCTTTGATTGACTGGTCGAGAGCGCAATTTGCTCTCACCGCTTTTTATCACTGGATATTTGTGCCGCTCACCCTTGGGTTAGGGGTTATCATGGCAGTGATGGAAACAATTTATTTAAGAACAGGCGACGAGTTTTGGAAAAAAACGGCCAAGTTCTGGATGAAATTGTTTGGTATTAATTTTGCAATAGGCGTAGCGACAGGCCTGATTCTGGAATTTCAGTTTGGCACAAACTGGTCAAATTACAGTTGGTTTGTCGGCGATATCTTTGGCGCTCCATTGGCGATCGAAGGCGTTGTCGCTTTCTTTATGGAGGCTACATTTATTGCAATCATGTTCTTCGGCTGGAATAAAGTTAGCAAACGTATGCACTTGGCGGCGACATGGCTTACTGTGCTTGGCGCCACATTTTCGGCTTTATGGATTTTGGTTGCCAACGCCTGGATGCAATACCCTGCAGGTATGCAGTTTAATCCCGATACAGTGCGCAACGAAATGTTCGATTTTGGGGCGGTAGCCCTGTCGCCTATGGCTATCAACAAATTCTTCCACACGGTGCTTTCATCGTGGGTTTTGGGAGGCGTTTGCGTGGTAGGCGTCAGCTGCTGGTTTCTGCTCAAAAAACGCCAACAAAAATTTGCGTTGGCAAGCATCAAAGTAGGCTCGATTACAGGCTTGATCGCTTCGCTTTTATTATTGTGGACAGGCGATGGTTCGGCCTACTGCGTAGCACAATATCAGCCGATGAAATTAGCGGCGATGGAAGGCTTGTATAAAGGCTCCGAAGGCGTCGGCCTGGTGGCTATCGGCGTACTGAACCCTGCCAAAAAAGATTACAACGACGCTGTTGATCCGTTTTTATTCAAACTCGAATTTCCAAAATTGCTCTCATTTCTGACCGATCGCAATACCAATGCTTTTGTGCCGGGTATTACCGATTTGATTAACGGGGGCTATCCCTTGGGACAGGGAACAGCGATATCGGCTCAGGAAAAAATCGCACGCGGTAAAGTAGCCATTCAGGCATTGGCCAATTACCGGAATGCAGTGAAGGAAAAAGATACCGAAGCAGCGTCCATGCACCGTGCAACGTTGGATCAGCATTTCAAATATTTCGGATACGGGTATATCAAAGACCCCTCCCGATTGATCCCTTCCGTACCTTTGACATTCTATTCGTTTCGTATCATGGTAATTTTGGGAGGTTATTTTATCCTGATGTTTATTGTGGTACTTCTATTCAATAAGAAAGAAAAAATCCTCCGGCACAAATGGTTGCAATGGGTTTGCCTGCTGTCGATTCCTTTAGCCTATATAGCAGGACAAGCCGGTTGGGTGGTTGCCGAAGTAGGGCGTCAACCCTGGGCTATTCAAGACCTTATGCCAACAGGTGTAGCCATCTCCAAACTGACGGCATCGTCCGTACAACTCTCGTTTTTCCTTTTCTTAATCTTGTTTACAGTCCTACTGATTGCAGAAATACGCATTATGCTCAAAGCAATCAATAAAGGCCCTGAATTACCCGAATAGTTACATTTTAAAAATAGTTTATTATGAATATAACATATTTATTTTTACAGCATTATTGGTGGTTTTTAGTATCTTTGCTGGGCGCTCTGCTTGTATTTCTGATGTTTGTACAGGGAGGTCAGTCGCTGTTGTTTACCATCGGTAAAACAGAATTGCAGCAAAAGATGTTAGTCAACTCCACAGGCCGGAAATGGGGATTTACCTTCACGACATTAGTAACCTTTGGAGGCGCTTTTTTTGCCTCATTCCCTTTGTTTTACTCCACAAGCTTCGGAGGCGCATACTGGGTTTGGCTTTTGATTCTGCTCTGTTTCGTTTTGCAGGCCGTATCCTACGAATTTCAATCGATGAAAGGAAATTTACTGGGTAAAAAGACCTATCAGTGGTTTTTAGTGCTCAATGGGCTATTAGGGCCGATCTTAATTGGAACAGCTGTCGGTACATTTTTCAACGGTGCCGAATTTATTGTGGATAAAGCGCGGATCACGGAAATCGGAATGCCTGTGATTTCCCGTTGGGCAACGGCATGGCATGGTTTGGAAGCGGCATTTGTGGTCTGGAACTTGTTTTTGGGATTAGCCGTATTTTTCCTGTCGCGGGTTTTAGCATTGCTTTATTTCGTTAACAACGTGAATGATAATGAGATTGATACCCGATGCCGCAAGCAGTTATGGATTGAAACTGCATTATTTTTAGTTTTCTTTCTGACTTTTGTGGCACGCCTGTTGTTATCCGAAGGCTTTGCCGTCAATCCCGATACGGAAACTGTATTTATGCAGCCTTACAAATACCTGTATAATCTATTGGAAATGCCTGTTGTGTTGGTCGTTATGTTAGTTGGCGTCGTATTGGTGCTTTATGGCATCATTCGTACGCTCCTGTCCAAATTTTTTGCAAAAGGGATATGGTTTGCAGGCACAGGTACGGTATTGACTGTTTTGGCGTTGTTGCTTTGTGCAGGCTGGAATCATACGGCCTATTATCCTTCTATGGCCGACCTGCAAAGTTCGCTGACCATTTTTAACAGTTCTTCCAGTTACTTTACGCTGAAAACAATGATGTACGTATCATTCCTGATACCTGTTGTTCTTGTTTATATCTTTTTTGCATGGCGTGCATTAGACCTGCATAAAATCAATGCCAAAGAGATGGAGGACGAAAAAGAAATCACGTACTAATTGACAATTAAAACCGCATCTGTGTGGACAGACCTGTATGTCTGCCCACACACAAAATGATGGATAATAAATAGGGGCAGACACACAGGTCTGCCCCTATTTGTTTTTTACTCTTGTCATCAGGGAAAAAGATACGATACCGATAAAAGGGGATAATGTTTAAGCAAGCACAGTAATCATACTTTTCAATTTTCAATTTTAAATTAATATTTTCAATTAAAATCGTATCTTTGTATTCAAATTTGGCTATTAATGCACACGATTGAACAGGAAAATTTATTAGATCATATTCATACGCCGGCTGATTTACGCCGGTTGCCTGTCGGAAAATTAGCGCAAGTCTGTCGTGAAATCCGTCAATATATCATTTCGGTCTTAGCCGAAAACCCCGGTCATTTGGGAGCAAGCTTAGGTACGGTTGAGTTGACAGTTGCCCTTCACTATGTATTCAACACGCCCGATGACAGGATTGTGTGGGATGTAGGGCATCAAGCGTATGGTCACAAGATTTTGACAGGACGGAGAGAGGATTTTCATACGCTCAGACAGTTGAAAGGAATCAGCGGCTTTCCTAATCCGGCAGAAAGCGAATACGACGCTTTTATTGCAGGACATGCCTCAAATTCTATTTCCGCAGCATTAGGCATGTCGCTTGCTTTCGAACTAAACCATGAGGAGCATCGCAATGTCGTTGCCGTGATTGGCGATGGCGCCATGACGGGAGGATTGGCTTATGAAGGACTTAACAATGTCGCAACAAATCCTAATAATCTGCTTATTATCCTCAACGACAACGACATGGCCATTGACCATAGCGTGGGGGGATTAAGCCGTTATTTAGTCAATATCACTACCAGCCAAACGTATAATAAAATACGTTATGGCACCTATAAAATCTTTCGGAAGATGAATCTTATTTCCGAAAAACGCAGGGAAAACATCCTTCGCTTCAATAACAGTTTGAAAGCGTTAATTAACCGCCAACATAATCTTTTTGAAGGCTTTAGTATCCGCTATTTTGGTCCTGTCAATGGACATGATGTAGTAGATTTGGTACAGAAGTTAAACGATATCAAACGTATGAAAGGCCCCAAATTACTTCATGTCAAAACAAAAAAAGGAAAAGGATTCAAACCTGCGGAAATTTCGGCTACCGAGTGGCATGCACCGGGCAAATTCAACAAAGAAACCGGAGAGCGTATCATACATCACGACATAAATGAACCGCAACTTTACCAGGATGTTTTCGGACATACTTTGGTTGAATTGGCTGAGTTGGACAAACGTGTTGTCGGCGTTACGCCTGCAATGCCAACCGGGTGTTCGATGACTTATCTTTTCAAAGCCTTTCCCGACCGTGCCTTCGATGTCGGAATAGCCGAAGCACATGCTGTTACCTTTGCGGCTGGGTTGGCCAAAGAAGGGATGATCCCTTTCTGTAATATCTATTCTTCTTTTATGCAACGCGCTTATGATCAAGTGATCCATGATGTTGCCATTCAAAATTTGCCGTTAGTGCTTTGTTTAGACCGCGCCGGATTGGTAGGCGAAGACGGTTGTACGCATCATGGCGTTTTCGACTTGGCCTGCTTGCGTCCGATTCCAAACCTGACCATTGCCTCTCCTTTGAACGAATGGGATTTACGTAATCTGATGTACACAGGCTTCCACACATCCAATCCGTTTGTGATCCGTTATCCGCGCGGAAAGGGCGAATTGAAAAACTGGCAAAATACGATGGAGATTTTGCCTGTTGGTCGAGGGAAAAAACTCAGCGATGGACATCAAATCGCAGTGCTTTCAATCGGTCCGATTGGAAATGAAGTCATCAAAGCGATTGAGATTGCGAAGTTGGAAAATATTTCTGTCGCCCACTACGATATGATCTATCTTAAGCCGATAGATAAAGCTATGCTTCACGAAGTCGGGAAACAATTTACGCGCATTATAACGGTCGAAAACGGTACGATTACAGGAGGCTTGGGGAGTGCGGTCGTCGAATTTATGGCTGATAATAAATATGCAGCCAAAGTAAAACGGATTGGCGTAGCCGACCGGTTTGTCGAACACGGAAGCATTCCCGAGCTATACCGTCTATGCGGCTTGGATGCGGAAAGCATAGCAGAAACAATCAAAACTTTTTGGTGTTTCGATGAAATAGCTTAACTTTGCAGTAATTCTCTTTTTGCGATATTTACGTTTCTCCTTTGTGAACTTTGCGTTAATTATATATACTATTACACATCTAAACTACAATAAGAAATATGACAACAAGGCGCCATTTTCTTCGTAATTCGGCATTAGGAATTGCTTCCGTTGCTGTTCCTGCCGCTGTAATCGCTACTCCAACAAACAATTTTATTTCAGGTATTAAAGAGAGCGGCCAACTGAAAGCAGGCATCGCCCGTGAGATAATCACCCCCCGTCCGGGCGGATTATTTATGGGATATGGATCCGACAAGGGCAGCACAGCGGTTCACGACGACCTGACGGTGACCGCATTAGCTATTGAATCCGGACAGCATAAGGTGGTGCTGATGAGTGCTACCGTCTGTTTGATAGGCAACAAACTTGTTTCACGAATCCGTACACTATGTGGCGAAGCGGCCGGCGTTCCGGCCTCGCATGTGATTATTGCCGCCACCCATACCCATTCCGGGCCGATTACCACAGATACCAATACCGACCTACCCTATTGCGATGAAATCTTTATTCCCAAGTGCATCGCTGCCGCCAAAGCGTCTGTCGAAGCCTTGAAACCCGCAACCGTAGGTGTGGCCAAAACAGATAGTCTTGTGGGTATCAACCGGCGGCAACTTTTATCGGACGACCGTGTGGTATTAGGGCAAAACCCATGGGGAGCTTACGACCGTGAGATGACAGTCGTCTCTTTCAAGGGAGACGATGGGAAGTCGTTCGCCAACATTATCCATTGTACGGCACACTGTACGGCTTCGGGTATCAATACCGAAGTCACACGCGACTGGGCAGGTGTGATGATCGACCGGCTTGAAAAAGAGTCGGGCGCTATCACGATGTTTTTCAACGGCATGGAAGGCGATGTGGCTCCGCGCATGGCCAATGGAGGATCAACGGGCGACATCAATCATGCAATGGAAGTAGGTTCGGTGGCAGCGCTCGACGCTGTCCGTGCATACAAAGATATCCGCGTATATAAAGACGAAAATATGTCGGTCGCTACCGGTAAAGTGACCTTGCCTCATGCGCCGATCATGCCATTGGAAGAAGCCCGTTCCGAATTAGCAAAGATTGAAGCCGGTCCAAAAGGACGCTGGACAGGAGATTATACCAATATTTTAACAAAAGTCATTGAATTTCACGCAAAAGGAGAAACAGGCGAGTCGTCGTTTGTGTACGACCAGACACTCGTCAATATTGGGTCGATCGTACTGATACCCATTCCATTCGAAGCGTCGTCCGAAATTTCCCTGCGTCTGCGCACTTACAGTAAATACGGACATACGTTGGCGATCGGTTGCACCAACGGCAGCAACTCCTACCTGCCCTCACAGGATCAGATTTGCAGAGGAGGGTATGAAGTCGAACGATTTATGTGGTTTACACCAAGACGATTGGCCGATAATGCAGATAAACACTTAGTCAATCAAAACCTTTTATTAATGGAAAAATTTATTATTTAAAAAAATTCATATCATGAAACAGATGAACAGACGAAAATTTTTAGGCGTTGCAGCAGCGACAGGAACAGGAATGGCGATGACGCCTTCGGTAGCTTTTGCCGGATTAAACCGCAAACCCTCGATTGTTATCCAAGACGACGCCAAACCGGCGCTACTGGGTGGACCAAAGGCTCATCCCGACCGGTTTCCCGGATGGCCGGTCTTTGACACTACGGAAGAACAAGCCTTGCTTGATGTATTGCGCAGCGCAAAGTGGGGACGTTTAGATGGCAAAGTAACGGCCAATTTCGAAGAGGAGTATGCCAAAATGATGGGCATGAAGCACAGTCTCGCCGTTGCCAGCGGCACAACAGCTTTGTATACCATGTTGGGCACTTTGGATGTGGGGCCGGGCGATGAGGTAATCATCCCTGCTTATACTTTTGTGGCCACGTACAATGTGGTCGTCCTCAACTATGCTTTACCGATCTTAGTGGATACCGATATCGAATCGTTCCAGATCGATCCGCAAAAGATGGAAAAAGCCATTACGAAGCAGACAAGAGTATTGATGCCGGTACACATGGGTGGCGTGCCGGCTAATTTGGACAGCATCACGGCTATCGCACAAAAACATAACCTTCCGGTGATTGAAGATGCCTGTCAGGCGCCCGGATCGGAATGGAAAGGAAAGAAAGTAGGCTCGTATGGCATCGGAGGCGCTTTCAGTTTCCAGTCTTCCAAAAACCTGAACTGTGCCGAAGGCGGCGCGATCACCACCAACAACGAAGATTTTATTAAGACCTGTTACCGCTTTCATAATCAGGGACAAGGAGGCACATCTGCTATGCATGATTCGGGTACCGGTACGCGGGGAACCAATGGACGTCTGACCGAATTTCAGTCCAACATACTGCTCTCACAACTGATACGCCAACAGATTCAAGACAAAAGAAGGTATCAAAACGCCCTTTATCTCTCCAAACTTCTCAATGATATACCGGGAATTTCTCCCGCTAAACTCTACGATGGCGTTTCGTTCGTTTCCTACCACCTGTATATGTTTCGTTTTGACAAATCGCATTTTGCAGGCATGAGCCGTCAACGGTTTATCGAAGCGTTGAGAGCCGAAGGGGTAAGCGTCTCAACAGGATACGGACACCTAAACAAAGATACCTACGTGGCAGGATTGGCTCATAACAAGCATTTCCTGAAGATATACGGTGAAAAAACGATGAAGCAATGGATCGAACGAAATGAATGTCCCCAAAACGACCGGTTAGCCGGCGAGCAAGCCCTTTGGCTCACGCAGAGTATGCTGCTCGGTACCACACGCGATATGGAACAAATAGCTGAGGCCATCCGTAAAATCCAAAAACATGCGAATGAGTTGAAAAACTGAAAATCACCCGTAAGTTAAAAAAGTGATTTTTGAAATCTGAAAAATGCCGGTACATTTTTCAGATTTCAAAAAACCGCAGATATGATTTACATTTTCTTCATTGTTGTTCAGATATTACTAAATTATCACTTTATAAGCGTTGCTATTAAGCGTAACCACATAGTAGCCTTTAGGAAGTGATATTTTTTTTGTTTCATCTGCTTCGATTCGAGTTGCTTCTCTCATTATACCCTCGAATGTATATACCCGTACCTCTCCGCTTGAAACGGCAGTGATATACAAACCGTCTTTTGCCGACCATATTTTTGCTTTCGGCTTTTCAATGAATACGTTACCTGTTTGAGTTGAGTAGGGGTTAGCTTGCATTTGCGCAAATGCTAACCAGCAAGTCGAACCTAAAGATTTCCTGTTAAAATATAGCCAGGGTATATTTTTAAATCCATCCACTGCATCATCATCATTGGAGGCAATCAGTATGTCGAAGCCTGTATACAGCGCATTGATATTCGTTGCATTGATGCTGCCATCAGCATTGGCTTCGTTGTTCAACCATGACATTACGCGATTGTATTCGTTGGTTCTTCCTATCACAGACAACACAACAGCATATTGTCCAACACCTTCCATCCAGCTCCCCTCAGTATGTGATGCAGAGAAACTCAGCCCTTCTCCGGCGCCGACTTTGAAACTTCTGTTAATAAAATCCAATGTCTTGTTTACATCCCATAAATGAGCTACTTCCGAGTCGTGACAGAGTGCAAGAATGCCCCATGTATTTGTATCAAGAGGCATGTTGCTTTTGTTTATAGTCTTTCCATCCGTATCGGTACCGGTGTAAAAACATCCGCTTTGAGGGTCGTACATCGACATTACAAAATTACGGGCATGAATACCGGCTTGTCTATAACGTTCAATATCTGTTCGGTCGGTGGCTATTTCAGCAAGCAACCGGTATGCAATGTAAAGATCAAGCGAATGTTCGGTCGACTTGTAGGTTAATTTTGGAGGACCGGCCGGATTTAACGGATTCGGTTCCCAACCTTGATAGCCGCCCATAAAGCCTCCTCCATCCGAATCGGGTGAATAGAAATTTGTCAGGATATAATCGCCCAGTTTCATGGCTACATCCTTGTAATCTGTTTTCGGATGCGGCGCATTTTGATATATCTTTGCTAATGATATAATAGCCCACGCGAGGTTTCCGGAGTTAATGGACACTCCGTACAAATCCTCCCACCATTCTTTGTAGGCAGTGCTGTAAAAACCCGGTATTAAGGCAAATTCCTTTCCATGAACCGACTTCCATCCGGGATATGAACGCGGATCGCCATTAAAATACGCATTTCTGAGTACACAGGTTTCGTAATACCTGTCGTTTCGAGCAGCATAGACTAAAGCATCGGCAATACGGTAAGCCCTGTCATAATCTCCGAAAAACGATAATGTCAGCGCTGCAATTGCATTGTCATAGATATATGCAAAATTGTTGATAAATGACTCATCTTTATCAAGTGAAACAGGATCATGGCTTCGCAGAAATAGAGGCGTAGTTCGCTCAACATCAAACTCATACACGATTTCATCTAAGTAGAAGACGATTTTAGACTTTCCGGCGTTTTCCGGTTCGTTCGTTACCCAACCAAATCCACACGCTATCCGGCTCAAATCAAGTCCCTTTAAATCAATCTCATAGTCGCGCCATTCTTTTGATAAGGTTACATACGCCCCACCGTTATAATGCTTTTCGGCCGTGTCGGGGAATTTCGCACTCGGATCATTATTAGCCAACCCCCCAAGATAGAAACTTACTCTCTCGCCACCCTGCTCGCCACGTGCCTTAAATTTTAACTTTTTGGCGCCACGTAAGTCTTGACCCGTATTTGTTTGCCCGAAATCCAACTCAGGAGTGGTTGAGCCTTGCGCTAACTTACCGGTCATAAACATAAAACCATTCCAGTCGTTTTTAGCTAAAGGATACGTAACTTTGATACAAGTTACGCCGAACGGCGAAGGCGTTGTTTCATCCAGTTCGGGCACGTTTTGGGCTAAAGGATTTAAGGCTGCCCGCTGTGTAAACCGGTTTCTGCCATCGCAAAAATCCGTATAAACAGCAACCGTCATGCTCTGTTGTTTTACCTCATCTGCAACATATTGAGCAGCTGAACTTGCATTTACATTCGGACGAATTTGTCCTACTAACGGCGTGCTTAGTGATAAAAACACAAGTGCCGTTGAACTCAAAAACAAAATTTTCCTTTTCATATACTCTATTTTTTTAATAATGTAACAATGCGTAAAATTAAATTAAATAAATGGATATTTTACCAGATTACAACCTTGTAGCGATGGGTAATGATCGGATATATCTTTCAAAAACAACAGGATACACCCCATTATTCTCATATTTATTTTTATCAATTTTCACTTTTCAACCCACAAATATACGCTTTCTGTTTTTTTTACGTTATAAGATAGCACTGCTTATATTATAATGTAATGATAGAATATATTAAGGGGGACATACAAGAATTATCACCTGCCCGCATGGTATTGGAATGTAACGAAATAGGTTATGAAATACATATATCGCTGACAACATTCGATGCGTACCGTAATCGACCGGCCGGAATCGTTTATATCCATGAGATTATCAGGGAAGATGCATATTTGTTGTATGGCTTTGCCACCAAAGAAGAACGCGAATTGTTTCTACTGCTGACATCCGTCTCAGGCGTCGGGCCTAACACCGCACGAACGATTTTATCATCTATGCCTCCTGTCGAATTGATTCAAATCATCGCTGCGGGTGATGAAAAAAGTCTGACGATGGTCAAAGGCATTGGGTCAAAAACAGCGCAACGTATCATTGTCGACCTGAAAAACAAAGTCAGACCTGTTGAAGGGAAAATATCACAAACCCCACATTCAGCGCGTGCGGAAGTGGCTGAAGAAGCCGTTGCCGCATTGGTAATGCTTGGTTTTCAAAAAGCTGCTTCCCAAAAAGCAGTGGAGGTAATCCTGAAAAAAACAACTGATATACAAGTAGAGCAAATCATTAAGACGGCGCTCAAAATGCTTTAATGAAACGGGTTTTCAGACATACCATCTTGTTGGGAATGACGTTATTCTTCATTCATCTAAGCAGTTACGGACAAACTAATGCCGGAAACGATACCATCTCGCGTTTTCCTGTTTCCAAAACGATTCCTCAAGACTTAGACGACCTGACCAAAAACTCACCCGCCGACCTGCGTGATCCTGAAAACTTAGTCAGAACGGTTGAGTACGACCTACATTCCGGTATGTACGTGATCCGCACAAAGGTAGGAGACATGGAATTGGGTACTCCTTTGGTTTTGACTCCGGAAGAATACCGTGAATACAGTTTTCAGCAATCCATGAACGCCTTCTTTCGCCAAATGAATGATGAAAATTTTAAAAACCAAGCAGCCGGAAAACTCAATCTAACCGACTTGCAATTCAACCTTGACGCAGCAGACAGGATCTTCGGGCCGGGCGGCGTACGCGTTACCTCACAAGGATCGGGTGAAATCAAAATGGGTTTCAAAAATTCTAATACAAAAAACCCCTCATTGCCGGAGCGATCGCGCAACCGTACTTTTTTCAACTTCGACACGAACATACAACTAAACATGAGAGCCAGTGTTGGTAACAAAGTGAGTTTTGGACTGACTTACAACACACAGGCTTCGTTCGACTTTGACGCGCAACGGATTGGATTGAGGTATGCAGGCGACGAAGATGAAATAATCAAAAACATTGAAGCGGGCAATGTCACGCTGAACACAGGTAATACGTTGATACGTGGCGGTGTTTCGCTTTTCGGTATCAAAACCGAGTTGCAGTTTGGAAAACTGCGGGTAAGCGCGCTGCTGGCGCAGCAGGAAGGTCAAAGCAAAACCATTTCGACCAAAGGAGGCGCTCAAACCAATACTTTTGAAATAAACATAGACCAGTACGATGACAACCGGCATTTTTTTCTTGGCTTCTATTTTCGCGATACCTACGATAATGCGTTGGAAAAAATGCCCTATATCGCATCGGCTATAACGATAAACCGCATTGAGGTATGGATTACCAACAAACGTGGCAACTATAATCAATCTCGTAATATTGTTGCATTTACCGATTTAGGCGAACACGACCGGATTTTTAATGAACAATTCCATCCTTCCGGATTGATGAAAATTCCCTACAACGACGCAAATACACTTTATCAGCAGCTTAGCGAATACGCTGATGCCCGCGATATAAGCAAAGTGAACCAGGTCTTTAGCGGTTTTCTGAAGGGAGGACTTGATTATGAGAAGGTAGAAAGCGCCCGCCGGTTGGAAGAAAACGAATTTAACTACAACAAACAATTAGGCTGCCTCTCTTTGCAAGCACAGTTGCAACCCGACGAAATATTGGCAGTTGCCTACGAATACACTTACAATGGAACAGTATTTCAGGTCGGCGAATTTTCCACCGACAAAACGGATAGACTGACCGAAAGTCTTTATCTCAAACTGTTAAAAGGAACCAGCATGTCGCCTGCTATGCCTTTCTGGGATTTGATGATGAAAAATGTTTATTCACTCAATGCTTATTCGGTTCAAAAAGACAAGTTTCGTTTGGATATTCTTTTCAAAAGCGATACGATCGGCACCTATATCAACTACATTCCCGATGGCAAAATCGCAAACGAAATCCTGTTACGGGTGTTGAATTTAGATCGATTGGATATGAATGATGAACCGCATCCCGATGGTTTTTTCGACTTTGTAGAAGGCATTACCATTCAATCATCGGTCGGAAAAGTAATCTTTCCGGTTGTTGAACCATTCGGCTCCCATCTTCGCAAGATGATCGGGAATGATGCCATTGCCGATAAATATGTATTTCAGGAATTATACGATTCTACCAAAACCATCGCTCAGCAAACTGCCGAAAAAAACAAATTTATCCTTCGGGGCGAATACAGGGCATCTTCCTCAAACGAAATAAGTCTGGGGGCTACGAACGTAGCGCGAGGATCGGTTGTTGTGAGGGCCGGAGGCGCTATCTTACAGGAGAATGTGGATTATTCGGTCGATTATATCTCCGGCTATGTGACGATTCTGAACTCAAGTATCATTGCAAGCAATACCCCCGTGTCTGTCTCACTCGAAAACCGATCCACCTTCAATATGCAGCGGAAAACGATGATGGGACTTGATCTGAATTATGAATTTTCGAAAAATCTCGTCATGGGCGCTACCATCATGCACCTATCGGAAATGCCGCTTACGACGAAAACATCTTTCGGCAATGAATCTATCAAAAATACCTTATGGGGTGCAAATATGAGTTATAAAACTGAAAGTCAGTTTATTACAAACATGTTGGACAAAATCCCGCTACTAAATCTGACACAACCCAGCAGGATAAACTTCAATGCCGAATTTGCCCATCTGATTGCAGGACATTATGAGAGCAAATACACGGGAAAATATTCATATATTGATGATTTCGAATTTACACAAAGTAATTCAGACCTGCTCAATCCATACCCATGGGCGCTTGCCAGCGTGCCGAACGACAACGAAAACGACAGAAACGAATTTCCCCGATTCCCTGAAGCCTCTTTGGTCAATAATATTGATTACGGAAAAAATCGTGCACAGTTTGCCTGGTATTATATTGACGGGTTATTTACACGTAAAAACTCTTCAATGCGGCCTACGTATATGACGGATGACGATTTATCGAACCACTATGTACGTGCTGTCGACTATACCGAACTATTTCCAAAAAAAGACTTGACATACAATGAAAATTCTTCGCTCTACGTGCTCAATTTAGCCTATTATCCCAACGAGCGAGGCCCTTATAATTTGGATGGAACGAATATTAATCCCGACGGAACGCTGATGAATCCGGAAAAGCGTTGGGGAGGAATGATGCGGAAAATCGACCAGAGTGATTTCGAATTGGCCAATTTCGAATACATCGAATTTTGGATGATGGATCCGTTTATTGATAACCGCGCAACAACGGACGGGGGTGATTTATACTTTAACTTAGGTGATATATCGGAAGACATTCTCAAAGACGAAAAGAAATTTTTTGAGAACGGACTTCCATCCGTAGAAAATCCACCTAATTTGGATGAATTGGTTGAGACAACGGTCTGGGGGCGTGTACCCCGACAGCAAAGTACGGTCTATGCATTCGACAATACAGCGAATGCGCGAAAATTTCAGGATGTAGGGCTTAATGGTCTTTCGTCGAAAGACGAAAAAACTTTTCCTGCTTACGCCAATTATTTGGCCGAATTGGAACAACGTTTATCGCCCGAAACATTGAACCGCATGAAAAACGACCCGTTGGAATTATCTCCGTTCTTCAGTCCTTCCGGAGATAAATATCATTATTTCAGAGGTTCGGATTACGACAGGGAACAAGTGAATATCCTTGAACGCTACAAATATTACAATGGAACGAATGGAAATTCGACTGCTTCGGACGATTCGCCCGAAAGGTATGATATCTCCTCTAAAATGGTACCTGATGTTGAAGACATCAATCAGGATAACACATTGAATGAAAATGAAAAATACTACGAATACAAGGTATCAATCCGTCCCGATGATATGGAAGAGGGACAGAACTACATTGTGAATAAACGTACCGTAAAGGTAAAACTAATGAATGGAATGGAAAGTGACGTCAACTGGTATCTTTTCAAAATACCTGTAAAAGAATACGATCGTAAAATCGGCAACATACAGGACTTCAAAACCATCCGATTTATGCGGGTATATATGACAGGCTTTAAGGAAACAACCATACTGCGTCTCGGTACTTTTTCACTTGTGCGCGGCGACTGGCGTATATATACTCAATCGTTAGCTGCCCCGAATACGGCCACTTCACCCGGCCGGTTGGACGTCACATCCGTCAATATTGAGGAAAATGGCGATCGCAAACCGGTCAACTATGTACTTCCTCCAGGCGTCACCCGTATGATAGACCCGCAACAGACACAGATCGTACAACAAAACGAACAAGCGCTATCGCTGAAGTTATCCTACTTGGGTTCTCAGGATGCAAGAGCAATATATAAAACAACATTTTATGATTTTCGCCGATACAAACGTCTGCAAATGTTTGTACACGCCGAACGGTCTATTTCGGAAAAAGAAACGGATCTGCGAAATGGTGATTATTCGGTGTTTCTTCGATTAGGAACAGACTATAAAAACAATTATTACGAATATGAAGTACCGTTAGATCTGACGCCACCCGGGATTTATAAAGACGATCAACAAGGAAGGGAGGCTGTATGGCCGGTTAATAATATGCTTGATTTCAGGTTTGAAGTATTGACAGATTTAAAACTAAAAAGAAATCGTGCCCGAACAGATGGTCAAACGGGCATCAGCTACAATACCGTGTTCTCAGACTACGATCCCGACAATAAACAAAACCGGATCAGCGTGGTTGGTAATCCCAGCATAGCCGAAGTGAAAACAATCATGATCGGTGTTCGCAACAATTCAAAAGACATACAAAGCGGCGAAGTATGGATAAATGAACTTCGGTTAACCGATTTTGATGAACAGGGCGGATGGGCTGCCAACGGAAATCTGAATATTTCTTTGGCTGATTTAGGAACCATCAATGCAAGCGGACGAATCGAAACAGTCGGTTTTGGTGGCTTAGATCAGTCGGTCAACGAACGTAATCTCAACAATTACGCACAATATGCCGTCTCGACAAATATTCAACTGGGTAAATTTTTCCCTGAAAAAGCGAATGTAAGCCTTCCATTATATTATGCCTATTCCAAAGAAACCACATCGCCCCAATACAATCCGCTTGACCAGGATATTATTCTTAAAGATGCTTTCGATATGGCCGAAACAAAAGCCCAAAAAGATTCAATTAAAAGTTTTTCGCAAGATCAAACGATCATAAAAAGTTTGGCAGTTAATAATGTGGCAGTCAATGTCAGAAGCAAAAATCCAATGCCATACGATCCTGCCAATTTTACCATGTCGTATGCTTTTAGCGAAACCAAACGCACTAACCCTGAAACTGAATATGAAACCACAAAACGTTATCAAGGGAGTTTTGCCTATTCGTACACGCCATATATAAAACCATTTTCGCCATTTGCAAAAATTGAAAAAATCAATGGTTATACTCGATACATCAAGCAGCTATCAATCAATTATTTACCATCTAATATCAGTTTCAATACATCCATGATGCGCAATTATTATGAGCTACAGTTACGCAATTTGGAAAGTATGGGCAGGGGTGCAGGTAGTAAGATTGACCCCACTTTTAGCCAACAATTTTATTGGGATCGCAATTTTATGATACGATGGAATCTGATGTCTACCTTAACGATGGATTTTTCGTCCAATATGCAAGCACGCATTGAAGAACCATACGTTCAAGTTAACAAACAACTGAATCCGGATGCATATCAGGTATGGAAAAGTGAGGTTATGAAAAGCATCGCAGAAATGGGAACTCCACTACTCTACGATCAGAGTTTTAGTGTTAACTATACGCCGCCATTTGAGCATATTCCTGTGTTAAACTGGATGTCAGCAAACTTTTCCTATACCACAACATACAATTGGGAACGAGGAGCTTATATTGATCCGGATGTTACAATCGGAAATACCATTAAAAATAGTCGACAAATGAATTTTACCGGTGCCTTGACTATGCTTTCACTATATAATAAAAACGCTTATTTGAAATCTATTAATCAGAAATACAATACATCAGCAGGAGTGGCCAACCGGCGACAGCAACAATCACGCCAAAATAACTCTAAATACGAAGAAACGATCACACTAAGCCCCGACAGTGGCGTTATCATAAACCACAGGATGTCAGCTCAAAAAGTGCGAGTGACCGCCCGTGTGGATTCAAGCAACGCGGTCTATCGTGTCCGGTGGAAAGTTCTCGATTTAGCACGTATCCGTATCTTGAATCAGGATGCCGATTCGCTCAAAATAAAAGTAACCATCATGCCTGGACCTCCTCCTTCCGAAAACGCCATAATTAAGGTCGCAGAGTACGGCAGCCGTTTCCTGATGATGCTTCGCACGATCAGAGTTCAATACAATATGCAGGATCAAACGATGCTTCCCGGATTTCTGCCTACCATTGGAAATTGGATGGGACAGGCAAGTACACCGTTTGGTAATGCTCCCGGATGGGGCTTTGCATTCGGCAATGTAAGTGAAAATTTTGTAAGAGAAGCCGTGAGTAATCAATGGATGCTTGTTCAACAAAATAATAATAATGAAGAATTTTTCGGAAACCTGCTGCCGGCCATGATCAACAACTCGAAAACCCTGACTATTACAAGTGGTTTGGAGCCGATAGTCGGATTGAAAATTGACTTAACGGCAACACGTAGTGATATTCGAGATACCGAAATACGGTTTATGTACAGTGGAATGCCTACCACTTATGGAGGGAATTTCAGAATGACCACAGTCGCGCTTGGCAGTCTGTTTGCAAGTTCGGGCAATACACAAAACGGATTTTCATCTAAACCCTTTCAGCAGTTTTTGGCAAACAGAACGATAATTGCAGCACGTTTGGGAAACGAATATGCCAACAAAAGTTATCCAAATAATGGTTTTTTGGAAGGAACAAATCTTGGCGTCTACAATCCGGCAAGATTCGGAGGCGTCAGAGAAAATTCGGCGGATGTGCTGATTCCGGCGTTTCTGGCTGCCTATACCGGAAAGAATGTACAAAAAATCGGCCTTACTCCCTTTCCTATTCTTACCAGCCTTTTGCCAAACTGGAGGATTTCATACGATGGACTAATTCAGCTTCCTTTAGTCAAAAAACATTTCCGTTCCATGGTACTTAACCATACATATTCGTGTACATATAATGTAGGAGGTTATAATTCATATCTCAACTGGGTAGGTGCTGGCGATAATTTCGGGTTTATCCGAGATGTTGAAACCGGCAATCCCATACCCGGATTTGCATTTGACATCCCTTCTGTATCCATTATGGAGTCATTTAATCCGTTAATAGGGATGGACGCAACCTTAATTAACAATGTGACTTTAGGCGCTAAACTAACGAAAACAAGAAATCTGAATTTGAATATGGCCTCCTATCAAATCATCGAAACCTTTCGAAATGATTTTACTTTGTCGTTGGGATACAAATATGCCGATTTCAACAAAGTGCTGAAAATGAAGAAAAAAGAGAATTTCAGCAACGACTTGACTGTGCGTTTTGATTATGTAAACGGAAGTAATCAATCCCTGATTCGCAAGATTGATAACGGATATACTCAAATGACACAAGGAGCCAAAACGCGTAATTTACAGTTTTCGGCTGATTATGCGTTTAGCAAAGCAGTTTCATTGAAAGCTTTTTACGACTTGCAAGTGAATCAACCTTTGGTGTCCAGCAATTCTTTTCCGACATCCAATTCCAATTATGGCCTGAGCATCCGGTTGTCATTAGTTCAATAAATCTGCAATTTTATCATTTTTATAATAAAAATTGCTTAAATACAAAAAATATTTACTTTCTTTGCCGGTTCGGAGGGGAAATGCCTCTACAAATGTCATTGAATTATGAAAAAGAAAGAAGAAAACCTGCAAATGGATGAAGTCGGTGAAATAATGGAATCGGCTCTTTCAGAGAATACTCAGTCAACGGAATTAACACCGGATGAAGATACAGATCAAATTGTTGAAGAAATCACACCTCAACAAACAGTTATTAATCAGCCTGAGGAAGCAGACGTTACTGAGGAAGACAGCAAGGTTGATAATGACCTTAATGACAATAATGTTTCTGTTACCGAGGAAATAGGCGAAACTGAAGAGATCGAAGGATTTGTAACAATTAATGAGGATTTAGAACCTTTATTGAATGAACTCCCCACCTCTCCGGATAACTTCTGTGGAGACTTGCAGGAAGCTATCGAAGAAGGTGCTATGAGTATGATCAACAAACAAGAAATCTTGGATGAAATTAAACAACTTATAACGCATTTTGATCTTTCAAACCACCATCACATTGAAAGATTAAAACAATCATACTACCAAATTATTAAAACCGAAAACGATGAATTGAGGAAAATTTTTATCGAAAAAGGAGGCAACGAAGCCGAATTTCGTGTACCTGACGATGAATTAGCCCCTCGGTTTAGAGAATTATTAACGCAGTATAAACAACAAAAAGCATCGAGTGCTGTAAAAGAAGAATCGAAGAAAGAGGAAAACTACACCAAAAAGTTGCAATTGATAGACCAGTTGCAAGCATTGGTGGAAAGTCAGCAAGATTTCTACAAACGATATAACGAATTTAAAGACATACAACAAAAATGGAAAACATACAATCCGGTTCCCCGCGATCGTACAAGAGAACTTTGGAGGAACTACCAGATTCAAAACGAACGTTTTTACGAAATAATTAAAATAAATAATCAATTCCGTGAGTATGACTTCAAAAAGAACCTGGAATTGAAAACCGCACTTTGTGAAACCGTTGAAAAATTAGCCGACGAACCCGATGCAATATCAGCTTATCATCAGTCACAAAAACTCTACTTGCAATGGCGCGAAATAGGTCCTGTTGCTCGCGAACACCGCGAAGATGTTTGGGCACGTTTCAAAGCCGCATCCGCAGTTGTGAATAAAAAACACCAGGCACACTTTGAAAACCTGAAAGAAAAAGAAGAAGAGAATCTGAAAGAAAAAACAAAACTGTGTGAAATTGTTGAAAATATTGATTTTGAAGCATTAAAATCATTTAATGACTGGGAGAAAAAAACACGTGAAGTGGTCGCTTTACAAAACAAATGGCGGACAATTGGTTTTGCCACTAAAAAACACAGCAATAAAATTTTTGATCGTTTCCGCCGTGCTTGCGACAATTATTTCAAGAAAAAAAGCATTTATTATAAATCGCTAAAAAAAGAATTGGATAATAATTTTCAATTGAAAAAAACACTGATTGAAAAAGTTGAAACGTTGAAACAGCGCACAGATTGGAAAGATGCTACCAAAGAAGTGATTGAAATTCAGAATGAATGGAAAAAAATCGGACCTGTTTCCCGCAAATATACCGATTCATTATGGAAAGATTTTATTACAGGATGTGATTATTTCTTTAAACAAAAAGAAGCGCTTTCAGATTCACAGAAAAATATCGAACAATCCAATCTGTCAACTAAGCAGTTATTGATAGAAAAAATCCGGCATTTAGACAAACAATTATCCGAAACCGAAGCGCTCACTTCATTAAAGTTGCTGATTGCCGAATGGAATACAGTAGGGCATGTACCTTTCAAAGAAAAAGATAAATTATACAAGAATTTTCGCGATGCGGTAGACAAACAATACGATCGCCTTAATGTAGCTCAGGTTGATCGCAGAATACAACAGTACCGTACTACACTGACTGAAATATCAGGTGGCGGTCAAAACAAAGGGAAACTCCATAACGAACGTGAGAAACTGATGCGGATATTTGAAAAAATGAAACAGGAATTACAAACGTATGAGAATAATGTCGGTTTCTTCAATGTTTCCTCAAAAGGAGGAGGAACCCTGCTGAAAGAGATGGAAAATAAAATCGAAAGACTAAAAAGTGAAATGGAATTGATCGTTAAGAAAATAGATACGATCGATGAAAATCTTGAATAGAAAAATCCATTGGTTTAACCCCGGACACGAAGAGGCTATCCGGACAGATAACCCATATTATACCCCTCCGGCTTCGGTATGTAAAATGATGGATGATCTGGCAATGCTTCCTCTTTGGTATGGCAATGAAAATGACTGTGTTATTGTAAACGAGACGTACGAAACGTCTCGTTTTTTATTATCGCTGCCGGCAGATATACGTCCGGCTGTTGCGCCCATTCTGCCATCAGCGCTCCATATTTCCGAACCTATTGAATCAGCTCCCTGGGGGCTTTCTCCCCAAAGCATCCATTATTTTGAAACACTCCGTATAAAGAACGAAAACATAACCGTCCCACAATGGAATGAGAAATACAAAGAACTGACAAGCAGACAATTTGCATGTAAGTGTTTGACGAAACTCTGTACACTTTTACCCGACAGTTTCAAAACCCTTACAATGCCACGGTTTTGTTCGACAATGGAAGAAATTCGTGAATTTATATCCGTTTGTCCTCCTCCCTATATGCTTAAAACACCATACTCATGTTCGGGCAGAGGTTTATACCGATTACCTGCCTGCGACTTAGACCTGACTGCCAACCGATGGATAAATGGTGCACTGAAAAAACAAGGCGCTATAAGCATCGAACGCTTTTTAGATAAAGTATGCGATTTTGCAATGGAATTTGAATCCGACGGCAACGGCCATATTACGTTCAAAGGCTTGGCGGTATTTAACACATATTCAAGGGGCATTTACTCCGGCAATTTATTGGGAAGCCAACACATATTGGAAAAACATCTTTCTGCTTTTTGTCAAATTGAATCGATTCATACACTTCAAAATACGATTACACCACTCCTCGCTGAAACATTAGGCAATGATTATCAAGGTTATTTTGGTGTAGATATGATGATTTACCGTAATGAAAATACATATTCCATACATCCGCTTGTCGAAATTAATCTGCGCTATACAATGGGGCTTGTTGCTCTACAATTAAGCAACCGGCTCATTCATCCGTCTTCACATGGACAACTTATTATCACATTTAACAAAGAGAAAAATACAACCTATCGCGCTCATCTTGAAATGCAAGCAACCTATCCCCTGCTACTATCCGAAACCAAAATCCAATCCGGTTACCTTGCACTGTGCCCTGTGACGCCTGAAACCCAATATCATGCGTACATCTTAATTGAGAATTGATACATCCACCTCACTTTTCGTTTGAAAAGTGACGCTTTTTTGTATTAAACTACACCAAACAGTATGATGTAGAGACGGATAATTATCCGTCTCACGTGGTCTCAATGCCGCTCTCGCAGCAACACAACCTATGCACCGAAGGTGAAAGTGACTTTTTATCCGACTTGTCTCAATGCCACTCTCGCAGCAACACAACCGGGTGTATTTCAATTTGTCGCACAAATTAAGGCTGAAAGCCGTGTAATCAATAGCGCAGGGTGAAGCCCTGCGGATTGAATGCCCCCTCTCGAAAAAGCCCTGAAAGGGCGAAATCATGATCACGCCCTTTCAGGGCTAAAATGGGAGGTATGCCTGAATAATAGGGCGATGCCCTATCCTGATGCTGTTGCCCTTTCAGGGCAATCCAATCAAGAGAAAGTGTAATGCGACAAATTAAAATGCACCCTTTCAGAAGTCATCTTTTTTTATTTTTCGCATTATGCTTGTTCATACTCGCTAATAAATAGCTATTTTTGTACGCCAATTTTAAAAAAACAAAAACCAAATGAAACGATTCACTCTTATTATTTGCTTTGTATTGTATGCTTCTTCTTTAAGTATTGTAAAAGCGCAGGACGAACGCCTTAAAGCCATAGCCGATTCACTGCACCGCACATTTATATCCATAGATACGCACAACGATGCTTCTATCAGGATCAACAATCCCGATCGTGCTACATCATCTGTAGGTCAGGTCTCTTTTCCATTGATGAAAGCAGGAGGCGTTGATGTCGCCTTTTTTGCCGCCTACATCGCTCAGGGGCCACGCACTGCGGAGGGGCATAAAAAGGCCTTTGAAAATGTTGACAACCAGTTGAAAGGGCTAAAAGCATACGTTCAGGCACACGCCCAAGAGGCGGAATTAGCCTTTACGCCCGACGATATGATACGAATCAAACCAACAGGACGCTCTACGATGGTACTCTCTATCGAAAATGGCTATTGCATAGGCAACGATATCTCCAAAGTGAAGTATTTTTCGGATATGGGTGTACAGATGATGACGATTTGCCACAACGGCAACAACGACCTTTGCGATTCCTATCGCGATACCGTACAGTACGGAGGTCTTTCTCCTCTTGGAAGGGAAGTGATCAAAGAGATGAACCGGCTGGGTATGATGATTGATGTGGCTCATGCTTCCAAGGCAACCGTTTTGGAAATAGCGGCCTTAAGTGCGTATCCGATTATGACCAGCCATTCGGGTGCATATACGCTCTACAATAACCTGCGCAACGTATCGGACGAAGAGATCGTGGCAATTGCCGCCAAAGGAGGATTGATTCAGGTGGGCATCGGCTCTTTCTTCCTCTCACCGCTCCCTAAAACGGAAGTTTCTGTTAAACATATTGTCGATCATATTGATCACGTGGTCAAAATAGCAGGTATCGAACATGTGGGCATCGGATCCGATTTTGACGGCGGCGCCGGTGTGTCGGATTGCAACAGCATGGGAGACATGAAAAACATTACGGTCGAACTCTTACGCAGGGGTTAT
>Ga0082212_10002065_pt1 | contig 29526 bp, 26 predicted proteins | sample TergutNt197P3_FD_71548 | JGI IMG/M metagenome (GOLD analysis project Ga0082212, IMG submission 71548) | Neocapritermes taracua P3 segment gut microbial communities from Petit-Saut dam, French Guiana - Nt197 P3 | ecosystem: Host-associated > Arthropoda: Insects > Digestive system > Gut ...
CCACCGATGATGACAGCGGCTTTTCTTTATATTGGCGCAGGACTTGGTATGTCAGTCGTTGGACTTATCCGGAATTTGCACCGGAAGGAACGGACAGAACCCCGTCTTACCCGAAAGGAGTTACCCTACACCATAGCCATGGTAGCGATGGATGTCGCCGCTCCTGTTTATCTTCCTATTATTCAAAACAAATAACAGACAAATGAATACGAAACGCCCTTGTACCTCCATATCGGAAAAAAAATTGAACACGACACGTTACTGGATCTATTTAGTAATTGCCTGGAACATTCATAATCTGGAAGAGGCTTTGACCATGTCAAAATGGTATGAGTCAATTGCAACCCGATTCCCCTTAACGGTAATAACCGAATATATTCAGATTGCAACGATACAGCAACTTTTTCCGATTGCATTAATTATTGCAACTTTGCTGCTGTTGATCATTCCTGTTTTGGCTGTTTATAAAAAATGGGATAACAGATTTTTGGGAATTGTGTTAGGAACATACTTGGTTAATGCCATTCAGCATATACTGACTACAATTGTTTTTCGGGGCTATTCGCCCGGCGTGATTACCGCTTTCATCATCAATCTTCCATTATCCATCTTTATGATTAGAGGGCTTTTCAGGAATAACTTACTGAAAAACTTTTCTTGGGTTCACATTTTTGCTTATGGAGTAATTGGGTTTTTCATCGGGATTTCTGTGATTTGGATTTTAACATTATTAATATATTATATTGTCAGGTGACAGGAACGGAGTGTACCGTGTCGAAGCGGACTTTTTCAAATGCCCGACAAAATTATAGCAGACAGGAGGAAATATGGAAATAGACAAAATGGATAAAACACAAAGACAAAACAATGACGAGCAATACAGTTTACTAATAAGGCAAATTGCTGCGCTCATAACAGACGCTAAAAAGCGTATTGCAACTACCATCAACGATACTCTTGTTGAAACATATTGGAAAACAGGAAAATACATTGTTGAATTTGAACAAAAAGGAAGCGCCAGAGCAAAATACGGCGAACGGTTATTGGTTAATCTTTCCAAAGATTTAACAGTTGTACTTGGCAAAGGTTTTTCAAGGTCTAATTTGTTCAATATGAGACTGTTTTATGTACGGTTTCCAATTTTCCAGACACTGTCTGGAAAATTGAGCTGGTCGCATATCATTGAAATTGTGAATATTGACAATCAACTTGAACGGGATTTTTATCTTGCCGAAACAATCAACGAACATTGGAGCGTCAGGGATTTAAAACAGCAAAAAGAACGCGGACTTTTCATGCAACTTGCTTTGGGAAAGACAAAAGAGCAGGTTTTATCTTTGTCGCAAAAAGGAAACATGATAGAAAAACCCGAAGACGTAATAAAAGACACTTATACGCTGGATTTTCTAAATATTCCCGAGCCAAAACCTTCAGAATCGATTCTCGAAGACGCTTTGATTGAAAACATTGAGCGTTTTTTGCTCGAACTTGGAAAAGGTTTTGCATTCGTGGGGAGGCAATACCGCCTGACTGTCAATAATACAAATTATTATGCCGACCTGGTGTTTTATCACATCATCCTGAAATGCTATGTTGTTATTGACTTGAAAATAGGAAAAGTAAAACAGGAAGACATTGGGCAGATGAACCTTTATCTCGGCTATTTTGCCATAGATAAAAATAATGACGGCGATAATCCGCCCATTGGCATTATCCTTGCAAAAGAGAAAGACGAAGTAATGGTACAATACGCCATGTATGGCAACAACAACAATCTGTTCGTTTCAAAATATCAGTTTTATTTGCCTGACCTCGAAGACTTACGCAACCTTTTGTATAGACATGTTGATTGGAAAGCAGGTGGCAATGAATGGAAAAAGTTTAATACCCGAACAAAAGAAAGATATGAATAGAGAAATGTGCGAAAAAAACAGGGAAGCGTGGAACGAGGCGACAGTTTATCACCGGAAGGCGAGAAATAATGCTTTGCACGGGGGATTTAAAAACCCGGATTTCACAACTTTCGATAGGGACTGCGACGAGATATTAATCCGGAAATTGAATAAAATAGATTTTAAGGATAAAACAATCGCCCAGTTGCCGTGTAATAACGGCAGAGAATTATTGTCGCTGATGAAATTTGGCGCCGCGAAAGGCATTGGGTTTGACATTTCCGATGCAGCAATTTCAGAGGCTAACGAACTGAAAGCGATTGCCGGTTTGAACGTCGAATTTTACAGAACCAATATTTTGGATATGGACGATACGCTGAACGATACTGTTGATTTTGTTTATATTTCGGAAGGGTCTCTGCAATGGTTTTCTTCGTTGAACGACTACTTTAAAATCATATCAAAACTGCTGAAACCCGGCGGGAAGATACTGATATACGAAATACACCCGTTTGCCTACTTCTTTGAACCGGCTAATGACTTAGGAAAAGAACCCGCGCTGGACGAATTTCTTTCATACTTTGAAAAGGGTCCGTATTCGTACAAAAACGGAATGGATTATGTAGGACAGACAACATATAAGGCAAAGGAATGTTGCTGGTACATGCACAAGTTTTCCGATATTTTGAATGCAATTATCAGCAACGGTTTGGAAATAGAAAAAATTGAAGAGTACAATATGGAAATGACTAACAATGAAAGGATAAAAAACATGGAAAAAATACCGTTGAGCTATGTGATAAATTGCAGAAAATTAAAAAATAAACCGTCCGGAAGCGGCATAAAAGCAGAAAAAATATGTGGACAATAGAAGTAAGCCGTCAGACGACGGCAACAAAAGAACAGGTATGGAATCTTTGGGCTGACGTGGCTCACTGGAACAGTTGGGACAGTACGGTAAGGAGTTCGGAACTGTATGGCGATTTCAAAACAGGAACAAAAGGCGTGGTTAAACTGGCCGGAGGCCCGAAATCAAAGTTTGTAATAACCGACTGCAAACCTTTTGAGACTTTTACGAACAGAAGTTTTCTGCCTTTATGCAAAGTGGATTTCACGCTTACACTACTCGAAACGCAAACCGAGGGGTTTCTTGTGACTTACCGACAGGTGATGACAGGTTTCCTGACTTTTTTCTTTTCAGCAGTTCTGGGGAAAATGATGGCAAAAGGACTCCCCAAAGGAATGGATGACCTTATTACACACGCAGAAAAACTTGGATAAATGAAACAGGAACGTATCAAATTAACAGACTATTTTGGCGTCAACCTGGCGCAACTGCTGGCAGGCAAAATCAGTGCAACAGTTAAAGATTTTCCAACGGAAAACTTTATCGAAATTGTTCGGCAGCGTTATTTGGATAAGACCTTGACGCAAAGAGTTGAATTAACAGCAGACGCCCTGCAAACTTGCTTGCCGGACGATTACACGAAGTCTATCGAAATTCTTGTAAGTATTATGGGCGATGAAAACCCGAAGGAAACAGGCATGTTTACCGATTTCTACTGGCTAATGCCTGTTGGAAAGTATATTGAGAAATACGGATTGGCGCATTTTGATATTTCAATGAAAGCAATCGAGGAACTTACCAAAAGAAATACAGGCGAATACGCCATACGACCCTATATCAGGAAATATCCGGCAGAAACGCTTCGGCAGATGAAAGTTTGGGCGCAATCCGAAAACTTTCACCTTAGACGGTTGGCGTCGGAAGGATTAAGACCCAAATTGCCATGGGCGGAAAAGTTGGAAGTATTCATTGATAACCCGCAACCTGTTTTTGAAATATTGGCTGTATTGAAAACCGAACATGTCAAGTTTGTCATGAAGTCGGTAGCAAATAACCTGGCAGATTACATCAAGGTGAATCCCCAAGCCGCCCTTTCCATCATCAAAGATTGGGAAAAAAGCGATAACAGGCATACGCAATGGATCATCAAGCACGCAACCCGAAAGTTGTAATAATGTTTTACGAATCTAAAATAAATAACAAAATGGAAAAGAAAGAAAACTTTAAATTTGCATGGCGGATAGTTGCCGCACACGTCATTGCCTACTTTTTTGCAGGCATATTTGCCATGCAAGTTCTACATTACGAAGATTGGTTTTCAAACGGCGTATTGTCGCTGTTTATGAGACCGACAAGTGCGCCCATTATTGCGCTCGGTCCTTGTTTGCAAGTTCTACGTGGTATTATTATGGCATTGGTATTCTTGCCGTTTCGCAAAGTAATTACAGAAGGGAAATATGGATTTCTGAAATTAGGGCTTTTAATTTTAGGATTGTCGGTATTATCGACTTTCGCAGCTGCCACAGGCTCGGTTGACGGTTTTATCTATACAATAATTCCGTTAATGGAACAAATAAAAGGCTATCCGGAGGCGCTTTTATGGATTGCACTGTTTTCAGGTATTTTATGGATATTCTACAAGTATGAAAAGAAAGCGTTCAACATCATTGCGATTGTCTTGTGCGCGTTGATTTTTCTCGTATGTCTTGCAGGATATCTTAATGCACTATAAAATATCAGCAAAATAATAATCAATAAATAATCAAAAGAGTATGAAAATTTACGAATCATCAGTTAGGAATCCCATATCGACCATCATGATTTTTGTAGGCGTGATTGTCTTCGGGGTGTTTTCGCTGCAAAGGCTGTCCATCGACCTGTATCCGGATATGGACGTCCCTTTTATCAGCGTGTTTACGACTTATCCGGGCGCCAGCGCCGCCGACATTGAAACCAACATCACCAAGTTCCTTGAGAACAACCTCAATACGGTGAGCAACCTGAAGAAGTTGACGTCGAAGTCGTACGACAACTTCTCGCTTATATCGGTACAGTTTGAATGGGGTACGAACTTAGACGAGGCTTCGAACGAGATACGCGACGCCGTTTCGCGCGTTGAGAGTTACCTGCCCGACGACGCTGACCGTCCCACCATCTTCAAGATGAACACGAGCATGATACCGATCCTGTTCCTTTCGGTAACTGCCGAAGAGAGTTATCCGACGTTGGGCAAGCTGTTGGAAGACAAGGTGTCCAATCCGTTGAACCGTATCGACGGCGTTGGTGCGGTTAGCGTAGGCGGTACGCTCACGCGCGAGATTCAAGTGAACTTAGACCCTGTGAAGATGGAGGCCTATAACCTCACCATCGAGCAGATCGGTCAGGTCATCGCCACTGAAAACATGAACATCCCCGCAGGAACGATGGATATTGGGTCGGGGTCGTTTTCGATACGCGCCGAAGGCGAATTTTCAAGCAGTGACGAACTCAAACGTCTTGTGGTGAGCCGCTTGGGTGGAAATTCCGTATTCCTGTCAGACGTGGCTTCGGTGAGGGATACCACGCGGAAAGTCACGCAGGAAGTGCGGCGTAACGGCAAACCGGGTGCGCAGATTGTCATACAGAAGCAGTCGGGCTCGAACTCGGTGGCCATTTCCAAAGCGGTCATTGCGGAAATACCTGTTTTATTAAAAGACCTTCCGTCGGACGTGAGCATAGACGTGATGGTCAATACGGCTGACTTTATCCAAAACAGCATCAACAGTCTGACCGAAACCGTCATGCTTGCATTCGTTTTTGTGATGCTCGTCGTGCTGTTTTTCCTCGGTCGCTGGCGCGCTACGTTCATCATCGTATTTACGATACCTGTTTCGCTTGTCACCAGTTTCATCTATCTGTACGCCACCGGTGGTTCACTTAATATCATATCGCTCAGTTCATTGTCCATTGCGATAGGGATGGTTGTCGACGATGCCATTGTCGTGCTTGAAAACATCACCAAGCACATCGAAAGGGGCAGTTCGCCGCGCGAAGCAGCCATCTACGGTACCAACGAAGTATGGCTTGCCGTTATTGCAACCACGCTGACGGTCGTTGCCGTGTTCTTCCCGCTAACGCTCGTGGGTGGTATTGCAGGTATCATGTTCAAGCAATTGGGTATGATTGTCTGCATCGTGATTTCCATCTCGACAGTAGCCGCCGTAACGCTCACGCCGATGCTTGCCGCGAAAATGCTCCGTTTTCGCGAAAAGGGACATTCCTACAAGGGCTTGGGTATACTGTTCAAACCGATCGACCGGTTGCTCGAAAAAATAGATAGCGGATATGGGCGCATCCTCGCGTGGTCGGTGCGCCATCGCGTGTTCCTGCTGATCGCCTGTACTGGTGTTTTTGTCTCCAGTATTTTCCTGTTACGGTTAGTTCCTACCGCATTTATTCCCAACGTCGACAACGGACAGATAACGGCCACCATAGAGATGGAACAGGGACGCGGCTTGGAATACACGACAAGGATAACCGATCAAATAACCGCGTACATTCAGGCTGATTTTCCTGAAGTACAGGCGCTTTCCACTACTACGGGCGCTGCTGACGGAAGTAATATCTTTGCCGCTTTCGGCAAGTCGGGGTCGCATGTCATCAGTCTTACCATGCGATGTACGAATGCAACCGAGCGCAACCGCGACATCTTCCTGATGGCCGACCTGATGCGCGACAAGTTCAGCACAATACCTGAAATCGTGAAATTTTCCGTCAGTACCGGCGGCGGAGGCGGCATGATGGGCGGTGGCTCCGACATTGATGTGAAGATATTCGGACACGACTTCGACGTGAGTGAAGATTTTGCGCGGGAGTTGTTGGCCAAAATAGAAAAGATAAACGGTACACGCGACTTGCAACTGAGCCGCGAGGACATGAAGATAGAATATCGCGTGATTTTCGACCGCGAAAAATTGGCGCTCTACGGACTGAACACGGCCACCGCCTCCACCTTCGTTCGCAACCGCATCAACGGGCTGATTGCAAGCAAGTACCGTGAAGAAGGCGACGAATATGATATTCTGGTGCGGTATGCCGAAGAGTTCCGTGAATCAGTTGAAGACATTGAAAACATCAAGATTTACAGCGCTACCGGTCAGGCTGTCCGCGTGAAGGACGTAGGTCGGGTGATTGAATATTTCTCGCCGCCCACCATCGAACACGAAGACCGTCAGCGCGTCATCTCCATCGCGGTCTCGCTGTATGGAGCGGCTTTGGGGGATGTGGTACAAGATATCAACAAGGTATTGGCCGATACCGATATACCGGCAGGCGTATCGGTCACCATTGGCGGAAATGCCGAGGAGCAGGCTGAATCGTTTGCCGACTTGGGAACGCTGCTTTTGTTGATTATCTTATTGGTTTATATCGTGATGGCGATGCAATTCGAATCGTTGCTCTCGCCGTTCATCATCATGCTCTCGTTGCCGTTTGCGTTCACAGGGGTATTCCTTGCGTTGTTTATTACCAATACGGCGCTCAGCCTCATTGCGCTTATCGGCGCCGTGATGCTGGTAGGCATCGTGGTGAAGAACGGTATTGTGATGGTCGATTTCACCAACCTGCTACGAGAGCGTGGAATACCCGTCAACCAGGCAATTGTGGATGCCGGCAAGTCGCGTTTGCGTCCTGTGTTGATGACGACGCTGACCACCATTCTCGGCATGTTTCCATTGGCGATTGGCGTCGGCGAAGGTGCCGAGATATGGCAGCCGATGGGAATCGCCATCATTGGCGGATTGACATTCTCAACCATGATTACGCTCGTCATCATACCGGTGGTATACTCGCTCTTCGGCGCCAGAGCGCAAAAACGCAAAAGAAGGATCATTCAGGATGAGGAAGTTTGAGAAGATGGACAGGTTAGAAATTCCTCAGGGGAAATCAAAAGATAAAATTAATTTTTCAATCAACAAAGAAATACAATAAAAATAAACAAAAAAAACATGAAAGCAGTATTTATCGCCTATAATCAGGCGCTCACCGAAGCGGTGAACAGTATCCTCGACCGCAATCATATACGCGGCTACACCAAATGGGCAGATGCGCAGGGACGAGGCACTAATAACGGCGAACCGCATTTTGGCAACCATACATGGCCTGCACTGAACTCGGCCATTCTTACCGTCACCGAAGATGAAGCGGTAGCGCCCTTGCTCGAAAGCCTCAAAAAATTGGATGCAAAAGCCGAACAGCAGGGTCTGCGGGCTTTTGTCTGGAACATTGAAGGAATCATATAAAAGTAAAGAACAATGAAAAGATTATTTGTAAGTGCAATAGTTACCGTTCTGACAATGAGTAGTTTATACGCACAGGACGTCAAATTGGGATTCAGGGGCGGATTAAATCTGCCGAACATCATGGCCGGCGGCAAGAACACGCCGCTCAGCGAGGGGTACAGTTCGCGATTGGCAACCGGATGGGGTCTGTTCACCGAGTTGCAACTCAACAAAACGTTTTCTTTCCGCTTCGGCGCCGAGTACAGCGGGATGGGCGGACGAAAAGACGGTATGCAGGCCATGCCCACCAACCGGCTAATCACCGAGATTGGCAGCGGTTTGGGATTGGGCATGACGCCCGAGCAGCAAATGGCGCTGGGGGGGATGCTGTTGTGGTCGGCAAACACGCCCTATTACTATGCCGACATCAAGAACACCGTCAAGTTCGATTATGTGATGATACCGTTACTCGCGCAACTGGGTCGCGACTTGGGGACGTCTCCCGTGCGCGTATACGTCAATGCCGGCCCGTTCGTATCGTTTCTTTTGTCGGGCAAGCAGGCGTCAAGTGGAACCAGCAAAATGTTTGCCGACCCGTCGGGAACGAGTACCTTATGGAACGTCATGCCCGATGAGTACAAGTATGGAATATCGGCCATATTTCCACAGATCGAACAAATATTGAACGAGCCTGTAGAATATGGTTCGCAGAACATTACCGGCGAATTGAAGAGTACGAATATCGGGATAAACGGCAATATCGGTATCCGTTTTCAGTCGAAACGCAACTATATCTTCCTCGAAGCAGGCGGAAACTACGGTTTTCGCACCGTGCAGGACGACAGTACCAACGGCAGCAACCGCATTGGCGCCGCGTCGGTGATGTTGGGGTATGCGTTTTCGCTGTTCTGACATCGTATCGTCAGCATTTCGCAGGCGACGCACAAGCTATACGAAGAGAAACTGGTTCAAAGCCATCACCATCATTCCCGCAATAAGTCCAGCTATTGAAATATGGTGTTTGCCAAATTTCTCGGCAGTAGGCAAAAGCTCGTCCAATGAGATATACACCATGATTCCCGCAACGGCTGCCATGACGATTCCATTCATCGTCGGCGACCAGAAAGGCATCAGGAAAAGGTAGGCAGCCAAAGCGCCTGCAGGCTCTGCCAATCCCGATAAAAACGATAGCCAGAAGGCTTTACGTTTGTTGCCCGTAGCGTGGTATATCGGTACGGATACGGCAATGCCTTCGGGGATGTTGTGTATGGCAACGGCAACGGTAATCGGTATGGCTACTGAAAGGTCGCTGCTAATCGCCGAAGTGAATGTAGCAATACCTTCGGGAAAATTGTGGGCGACAAGCGAAAGCGCAACGACAATACCTGTGCGATGCAACGATTTTCTGCTGACGTCCGACCGGCTCATGTCTTCAATGCTTCTAAATTCGTGCGGATTGTCGGGCGCGGGTATCAGAAAGTCAATCAGCGTAATGATCCCCATCCCTCCGAAAAAGGCAAGCAACAAAGTCATCAACCCTGTTTTGCCTCCATATTGCAATACGAGTTCCTCTTTTGCTGCCGGTAATAAATCCATGAACGAAACAAAAAGCATCACGCCTGCCGAAAAGCCCAGCGAAACACACAAGAATTTCGTGTTGGTATGTTTGGCCATGAAGGCAATCAAACTGCCGATACCGGTAGCGAGGCCGGCAATTAGGGTTAATCCGAAAGCAAGCCAAATGGAATGATCAGTCATTATCTTCGATTATCCTCCTTTTTTTACGTTAAATAATTCTATTAATTCATTCAATTCGGGGTGCAAAGGTAATCATTATTTTCAATTTTCAATTAAAAGCCCTACCTTTGCGGCCTAGTAAGAAAAAAGACTTGCACAGTATTGTCATGTATTTGGAATGTAAAATCAATAAATAGCTTTAATTATATGGAAAATAAGCAGTTAAAAAAAATCCTGAGTGATATTTCCAAAGTGAAAATCGCCATTGCAGGCGATTTTTGTCTGGATGCCTATTGGTTTATCGACGAATCGAAAAGTGAAATCTCCGTTGAGACGGGGCAAAAAACACGTCCGGTGCGGACGCAGAAGTACGCGCTTGGCGGCGCCGGCAATGTAGCCAACAACCTGTCGGCGTTGGGCGTCGGGACGATTTACGCTTTTGGTGTTACGGGCTTCGATCCCTTTGCGACCGAGATGAAGAAAATCATGCAGGAAGCCGGTATCCGTACCGATTATCTACTGACGCAGTCAGACGGTTGGGCTACGCACGTGTATGCAAAGCCATACGTGGGCGATGACGAAGAAGGAAGGATAGACTTCGGTAATTTCAACCGGTTGACCGACGACAAGGCCGATGAGTTGTTGCAGAACCTATCCGACTTGCTTCCATCCATTGACATTGTCGTCATCAACGAACAGGTCTTATCGGGCATCCATACCCCTTATTTTCGTAAAAAGCTAAGGGGGCTTATCGGCGCTTTCCCCGACAAGCTGTTTATTGTCGACAGTCGTCATTACAACGATGAATACGAAGGCGCCCTGCGCAAGATGAACGATTCGGAAGCGGCCATGCTTTGCGGAATGAAAAAAGATACCACCGAATCGGTTTCGTACGACGAAGTATGCCTTGCTGCCGAAACACTCTTCAAGCGGTATGGAAAGCCGTTGTTTGTCACGCGCGGCAGTAATGGGTCGTTAGTGATTGATGAGAAGGGAATAAAGGATATTCACGGGCTGATGATCGTGGCAAGGGTCGATACGGTTGGAGCAGGCGACAGTTACTTGGCAGGCGTAGCGGCGACATTGGCTGCCGGGCATGACCTGAAAACGGCTGCCGACATCGGATCGTTCGTTGCGGGCGTGACCGTTCAAAAGTTATTCCAAACAGGAACGGCGACGCCCGACGAGATCATGCAGATAGGCGCGACGCCCGACTATATCTATGCGCCCGATTTGGCTGAAAATATCCGTCAGGCGGTCTATTTGCCCGACAGTGAGATTGAAATCGTCAATGAATGGAAAGAGAAGTTTACTGTAAAATATGCGATCTTCGACCACGACGGTACCCTGTCGACCCTCCGCGAAGGCTGGGAACAGATCATGGCGCCGGTGATGATTAAAGCCATCCTGGGCGACAAATACAGGGATGCAAGCACGGACGTCTATGCGAAAGTAGCGGAAAGGGTCAGGGAATTTATCGACAAGACGACAGGTATTCAAACGCTTGTCCAGATGAAAGGCTTGGTAGACATTGTCCGCGAGTTCGGACATGTACCCGAAGAGCAGCTGTTGGACGAGTTCGGGTATAAAAAGATTTACAACACCGGACTGTTGGAAATGGTCAGGGTCAGGGAGCGCAAATATGCGAAAGGTGAGTTGTCGCTCGACGACTTAACCATCAAAGGCGCCATTCCTTTTCTGAAAAAACTGTATGAAGCAGGCGTCAAACTATATTTAGCCAGTGGATCGGACGAAAACGATGTGATAGAAGAAGCCCGCGCACTGGGATATGAATATCTTTTTGAAGGAAGAATCTACGGGTCGGTGGGCGATGTATCCATTGAAGCCAAGCGGATCGTGCTGAATAATATCATGGAAGCGATTGGCCGGGATGCTTCGGCGCAGGTCGTCACCTTTGGCGACGGCCCCGTTGAGATAAGGGAAACGCGCAAGCGTGGCGGACTGACGGTCGGGCTGGCAACCAACGAATTGCGTCGTTACGAACTGAACGTACAAAAACGCACCCGTTTGATCAAAGCCGGTGCCGACGTTATTATCCCCGACTTCTCGCAAACTTCAAGACTGCTTGCGCTGCTGAATATTGACATTTAAAAAATAAAAAAACAATTGTATATCACATTATCCATATTGGTAGTTGCTACCGTTCTTTTTGTGAGCGGTAAAATCCGTTCTGACCTTGTCGCGTTGGGAGCGCTTATCTTGTTGATATTGTTCGACATACTGACCGTCAACGAGGCGCTTTCGGGATTTTCGAGTTCAATTATCATCATGATGATCGGGCTTTTTGTCGTGGGAGGCGGGATTTTTCGTACCGGATTAGCCAACCTGATAAGCAGGAAAATATTGCATCTGGCAGGCGCCAGCCAGACGAAACTGTTCATACTTGTCATGCTCGTCACATCGGCCATCGGCGGTTTTGTGAGTAATACCGGGACGGTAGCGTTGATGCTCCCCATCGTGGTTAGCCTTGCCATGTCGGCTGGCACCAGTCCGGCCCGTTTCCTGATGCCTTTAGCCTTTGCAGGAAGTTTGGGCGGGATGATGACCCTGATCGGGACGCCGCCTAACCTCGTGATCGATACGACACTCAGGGAAGCCGGCTATGAAGGGTTGAAATTTTTTTCGTTTTTGCCCATTGGCTTGATTTGCGTTGTCATCGGAATTGTTGCGCTGGGCCCGCTCAGCAAGCTATTTCTCGATAAAGACAAGGAATCGGGCAATACAAAAAAGACAAAATCGCTGAAAGACTTGGCAAACGAATACCAGCTTTCGCACAATCTGTTCCGTGTGCGGGCTGTTTCAGCATCGCTGCTGACGGGCAGGAAGCTGTTGGAATTAGACATATCGAAAAAATACAGTATCAACGTGTTGGAAATACGCCGACGCTCCAACACGCAGAATCCGTTTCTGAAGACAATCGAACAGAAATTGGCGGGACCCGATACGGTTATCATGGAAAACGACGTGCTTTATATTTCCGGCTCGTTCGATAATGTACAGTTGTTCGCACGCGAGAATGTAGCCGAGCTGCTGGACATGCGCGAAACGGAGGTCTTATCGGACAAGTTGAGATTCGACCGGATTGGCATCGCCGAAGTTGTGCTGCTTTCCAATTCGCGCCTGATCGGTCATCCGGTGAAAAGTTCAGGCTTTCGCGAAAAGTACAAAGTGAACATACTGGGTATCCAGCGGCAAAACAAGTACATCCTGCAAGACCTTAAGGACGAGGAGATTAGGCTAGGCGATGTATTGCTGATACAGGGTGAATGGAACGACATGGCGCGGCTTATCGACGATTCGTCGGAATGGGTCGTTATCGGGCAGCCGTTAGTCGAAGCATCGAAAGTGCCCATCGACCAAAAAGCGCCAGTAGCGGCAGCCATCATGGTAGGGATGGTTGTGTTGATGGCGTTCGATGTCATTCCCGGCGTTGCCGCCGTGTTGATAGCCGCGCTTGCCATGGTGTTCACGGGGTGTTTCAAAAACGCTGAAGAAGCCTATAAGACCATCAATTGGGAAAGTATTGTGTTGATTGGCGCCATGCTGCCCATGTCGTTGGCACTCACCAACACCGGCGCTGCCGAAGCCATATCCAATGGACTGGTAGCGAATCTGGGCAGTTTCGGCCCGACGGCTTTGCTGGCAGGCATTTATTTCGCTACTTCGTTGCTGACGCTTTTCATCAGCAATACGGCCACGGCCGTGCTTTTTGCGCCTATTGCCCTGCAATCGGCACAGGCGCTCAACGTCAGTCCTTACCCGTTTCTTTTTGCCGTCGCAGTAGCCGCCAGCATGTGTTTTGCAAGCCCATTTTCGACGCCGCCCAACGCATTGGTCATGTCGGCAGGACGTTACAAATTCATGGATTACGTGAAGGTAGGACTGCCGCTGCAAATCATCTACGGTATCATCATGACGCTGGTGCTCCCGCTATTGTGGAAATTTTGACGCCAATGAAATCGTAATTATTCAAATGCAACGTCTTTATTACTGTATTTTGCGTCGCGACGAAGCATATACGCCGATGATGCAGAGGGCGGCACAAACCATGAAAGTTATTTGCAGGCTATCCATAAAAGCCGGATAGACGGCGGGGTGTATTTTTTGATTGCCGAGTTTCAATGCGATGGCCATGCTGGCAATACCCATGCTGAACGCTTGCCCTGTGAGGCGCATCGTGCCGGTAGTAGCCGATGCCTGTCCGTAGTGTTTTTTATCAACGGAACTCATGATGACATTGGTATTGGGCGAAGAAAAGATGCCGAAACCGATACCTAAAAGAAGCAACAGCACGACCAATAGGGCAATGGGCGTAGTCGCCGTGATAAAAGCCATACCCGTCAAGCCAACCACTATGATGCCCATACCCAAAGTAGCTAAGCGTGAAGGCGTTATTTTGTCCGACAGACGTCCCGACAGCATGGCAAATATCGCTTGAATAGCGGCCTGTGAAATCAAAATCAGACCGGCATGGCGTGCATCAAAGCCGCGAATGAATTGTAGATAAAGGCTTAACATAAAAGCGACCGCCGACGTAGCGGCATAATTGATCAGCGCCGACAAAGAAGAAAAGGCAAATAGGCGGTTTCCGCTGAAAATACGGACGTCAAACACAGGGCTAAGGCATTGCCGTTCGTAGAAGACAAAACCGGCAAGCGCCATGACGCCGCCTGCCAACCAACAAAAACCTGCAAGATGGGGGAGCCGGGTAAATCCGAAGATTAGGCAGAACAGCCCAAGCCCGTAGATACAACTGCCTATCCAGTCGAATTTTTCGCCTTTGGCTTCCACCCATTCCGCATGCATGAAGATACGCGACAGGGCAATGACCGACAAACCGACCGTCCCCGACACGATAAAAAGGCTTTGCCAGCCGAAATAATGCGTGAGGAGTCCGCCAAGCAAGGGCCCTGCCGCCAGCGCCGTATATACGGTGGCGGTATTGACGCCCATTGCTTTCCCGCGCTGTTGCGGAGGAAAGACGGCTGTCAGAATAGCCATGCCGGTACCAAACTGCATGGCGCTGCCCAATCCCGACAGAAAACGCAGTCCGATAAAGACAGCGCCCGAAGGTGCAAAGCCGCATAAAATACTCGACAGCGAAAAACACAGTACGCCTGCTTCAAACACTTTTCTGCGGCCTATCAGATCGGCTAAGCGCGCAAAAGGAACCTGAAAAATAGCGGTAGATATTAAATAAATCGTACTCAGCCAAGTAAGTGTGACGGCATTCATCGAAAACGTTTCGCCGATTTGGGGCAAGGCGATGTTGATGGACGACCCCATAAAAGGCACCAAGAAAGAAGCCACACACAGTACGAGCAATACCTGTTGCGGATGAAGCGGTTTTTTAGTGTTCATCATTCAGCGAACATCATTAAGTCGCAAACGATATTCGCCCGCGACCACTTCGAGTTGCCGGTAACCGTCTTTCCAGCCTTTGTCGGTCACCCCTTTCGCTTCGCCGGTGTGGACGTAATGATTGTTTTCGGTCACGACAGCATCAGAGCGGCAAGGGATGAAAATGGTTGCAGTGCTGCCAACCGGTATCCGTGCCTGTAAACGGTACCCGTTATTCTGACGTTGCCATGATACGGATGCCTCGCCGTAGGGCGTTTGGGTAGCGTAGGAGGCATAAGTCAAACTGTCGGATGCCATAGGGCGGATGATGATATGTTTGTAACCCGGGCTTGCCTCATCGACGTCCATGCCTGCGAGCCGACGGTAAAACCATGTCAGCGAGCCGCCAAACATCGGGTGATTGCGGGAATTTTTACCGTCCCACTGCTCCCACGTGGTCGTTGCGCCCTGTGCTATCCAATGCCCGAAGCTCGGAAAGTCGCGTTTGTTCATGGCGGCGTACGCCACGTCGTTTAATCCGTTTTCGGCTAATACCTCGAAAAAGAACTGCGTACCGAAAATGCCGGTATTCAGGTGTCCGTTGTTGGCGGCAATCTCCGCGCGCAATGTTTCGACCACTTTGTCGCGATACTTTTCGGGAACGCCCATCTTTAATGCAAATATATTGCTTCCGAAGTCGCCATAAGAGGAGATTTTCGCATCAAAAAACTTGTTGTGAAATGCCTGTTTCACTTCTTCTGCCAAATGATTATATTTCTGTTCGTCGTCTGTCAGTCGCAATGCTTTTGCCGCGCGCGCCGTAAAATCCATGCAGCGCCACATAAAAAAAGTATGCACCAGTTCGTCGGATGGAAACTTATACGGCGGACACCAGTCGCCCAGGTTCATCCAGTAGACAGGTTCGCGGCCCTGCGGCGCTTTGGCTAACATCGTTCCTTCCGGCGTTTTCCAGGTCAGCATATACCGTACCTGCTCCTTCATGAACGCATAATTGCGCTGCAACAAATCGATGTCGCCATAATGCAAGTAAAACTCCCAAGGCATGATATTCATGGCTGCACCCCAGGCAACGCCGCCACCGCAGCCGGGTTGCCACGGTGCGCCATTCGGGACGTAACCCGTTTCCGTATTTTGTGCGTCGGCAATGTCGCGTATCCATTTCGTATAAAATGCAGCCGCATCGAAGTTGTGCATGACCGTAACACAAGCCACCTGCCCGTCGCCGGTATAGGCCGACCGTTCCCTGTGGGGGCAGTCGCTCATGACGCCGCCGTGGACATTATCTGTCAGACTTCGCTGCCAGATACGGTTTATCTGATTAAACAGATTATTGGAGCAGTCGAACTTTCCGGTTGTTTCGAGGTCGGAATAGACGGCTTCGGCTGTCAGCCGGTCGGAGGTGAGCATGCCCGGATATTTTTTAACCTGCACTTTTCGGAAAACATACCAGGTGAATCGCGGGGCGTGCGTTTCTTTTCCGGCCCCATTCAATATGTATTTGTGAATGCCGTTGGGCGATTCGGAAAGATATTTAACTTCAACCGTATCTCCGGCGGTGCCATTCATGTCATGTAAGCGTACCCACCCTGAAATCTCCTGTCCGAAATCAACCTCAAAGATACTGTCATTCAATGCGATAACGGTCACGGGCGGGATTTTTTCCATGACCCTGTCGGGCGGCGACGTCTGCGCGCTCATAATGCCTTCGGGCGCTTTTCGGATGGCAACAGGCTCCCATTTGCCGGTTTGTAAAATCCCGTTCCGGGCATCGTATATTTCACCTTCGTACACATCGTTCATCACAATCGGACTTCGCTGCGCCTTCCATGATTCGTCGGTCACGACTGTCTCCCTTGTTCCGTCGCCGTAAGTAATCTGAATCTGAGCGATAAAGCGCGGCGAGCCATACCCTTTCGTCCAGTGAATGACCGGATTGTAAAAACCGTTACCCACGATTGACTCGACGGTATTTTCCCCGTTCTTCAACAGGGAAGCAATATCATTTCCGAGATAAAGCACGCGGTATGCACGAAACTTATCATCAACGGGAATGCCCTTTTTGTCTAATCCGTCGCGCTTGCCGTAATTGGTCTGGTTGGGCGACAGTACATCCTCGCTTACTTTCTGGCCGTTCACGTAAAGCTCAAAATACCCCAGACCGGATACGAACACTTTCGCGGAAGCGATTTTTTTGCTGACGTCAAACGTTTTACGAAACACGGGCGCCGGCACGTGGGGGCGACCTTCGATGTCTACGCGCGCTTCTTCGCCCTGCCACGGCGCGCCTATCCATTTTGCCTCCCAGTCGGAAGATTTCAAAAGGCCCATGCCCCAGTATGCTATTTCACTCCATGGCGAAGGCTTGCCCGCCGCATCCCACACCCGCACTTGCCACCAGCAGTCCTGTGCGGAGCGTAACGCCTGTCCGGCATACTTGACGAGCACGGATTGCTCGGACATTTGCCTCCCGCTGTCCCACAAATCGATTTCGCCGGACAGCAGTTTTTCGCGCGTCGAGGCAACGCGAATCTGCCAGGCTGTCTGTTTCTGACCTCTTTGGCTGCGGTCGACCGCTTCGTTGATCCACGACAGGCGGGGCTGGGCGGCATCCACTACCGAAGGGTTATTCCGATATTCACATGTCGGACGTACTGGCCTGATATCCGCTTCTTCACTGTTCTTTTCACGCCATGACTCCCATGTTGCGGCATTAAATGCCGGCGCGCTTGACATAATTAGCAATAAGATGAATACTTTTTTCATAAGATGAACATTATTTTTGGTGCGTTAATTACTGCAAAGTAAATCATTTTTTCGGGAATTGGGAAGGGTTTGTGCAAAAAAAATACTTTCTGGAAGCCAAAGACCGCTCCGGGAGCGAATGATACAGCCATTGGGCGTCCAAATCTTTGTCATGTGAAATATGGTATATCACCAAACCACCCGCTCCATAAATCGGGCATTTTGGACACGCAAAGACGTAACTCACCGAATGTTTACGGGGTAGGCGGGACTTTTACAAAATCTATCGCGGGATTACCGTCGCCTTTCCATAGCCACGTTTCACATTCGGGTATATCCACTTTGAGCAAGGCTTCCAGCTGATGGAACTCGCGACCGTAAGGCTTTAACCCTCGACTGCAAACCGTGCCGATTACACCACCGCGTGTACGGCTCAAGGAAACTGTCGCGGACAAAGTCCGTGCTGGTAAAAAAAAACGTGACATCAGTTGGCATCATCCAGCTCCATGCTGTCGCAAAACATGGGACGGAATCCATTCCGCACCCGACGCGCCGATGATGAAAATAAAAAAAGGCCGGAAATATTTCATTTTATAACAACTTCATTTTCAACAATATAACACGTTTTTCCTCTCTTCCTGAGTTTTTAATTGAAAATTTTATGAAAAAAAGTTGCTGAAAAATTTGCGCATGTTCAAAACAACTAATATCTTTGCACCGAATATATCATATTTTTATAAACCTTTAATATTAAAAGAGATGAAATTTCTAAAGACAATCAAGCTGAATCAGATAAGCAAAAAAGAATTGGAAAAAAAGACCATGAAGGTCTTAAAAGGAGGAAGATGCGGATGCGAAGATGGATGTAAGCCTAATTCCAGCGTCAGTTTCGGAGCTGTTAGTGATAGTTGGATTTATTCCGGTTATTAAACGCTTTCATTGGAAAATTTGAGGGATACAGATACCCCTCAAAAGACGAATTGTACATTCAGGGTTTCAAAAACCCTGAATGTTTTTTAGTAGTAAAAACTTGACAACCAATATCAAATTACAGTTAAAATACCCATGAGAGAATCTGTCATTCATTCTTCAGCAAACGGTAATGCGTATTTATACGATGCCCGACACATGTTTTCGATGCTGATACATCCAGCATTGGGTAAAGTTCATTCGAAATTGACGGAGGCAGATTCGTATTATCATAAAAAACATGCTTACTTGCAAGCACATGATTTTTATGGATCAGTTAAACCTCCTGATTTTGAAACTGAATTAGGCGAAAACGTCGTAAAAAATAATCTCCTTAATTCCACGAAAATCGTATTTGAAGTGACAGATCATTGCAATCTGAATTGTGCGTATTGCTCTTTAGGGGAATTGTATGAAACGGAAAAAAATGTACGTAAAAACCTAAACAGTCGTTATGCCATTAATTTACTGAAGTATGTTTTTGACCTTCAAGTCAAACAAAAAAATGGAAAACTGATGATCGACTTTTATGGTGGAGAGCCTTTAGCTAACATTCGCTTGATAAAAAAAATCGTAGAAGCGGCCAATCAATTAAACGCTGGGAAAGCGTTGGAATTAGAGTTTTCCATGACAACAAACGCGACTTTACTTGACGAACACATTCATTTTTTAGTCTCGAATCAATTCCGTTTAGCTATCAGCTTAGACGGAAATGCGGAAGGGCATAGTTACCGCACATTCGCACGCGACAATAAAAACTCTTTCCGGAAAGTAATTGAAAATCTTGACATGATCCAAAGGGATTTTCCCTCGTATTTTGCTGGTAACATATCTTTCATTTCAATCCTTCATAAAAGAAATTCCGTAAAAAGCATCTATAATTTTATTTATAACCGGTATCAACAAATTCCGGAAATCATGCAATTGAATACAGGTTTCATAAATCCTGCTAAAAAAGAACAGTTTGAGCGTATATTTCAGAATCGGAGAAAAAGTGAGGAAGAATACCAGGATGAAGCGCCCGGTTTAGTACCGGGTACACATGAAAAATTAATTTCTTATAATGAAGCAAACCGTTTCTTAAGGAGCTTTTCAGTTAATTTTTATCTTTCAAACATACACTACCTCTTGTACGACCGTGTAATTCCTGTTCCAACTGGAACCTGTAAGGGATTTGAAGGAAAAATATTTTTAAACACACAACATAACCTGTTTCCTTGTGAAAAGATCAGTTACAAGTACGCCCTGGGAAGAGTGAATGAAAAGGTAATCATTGATGTTCCCGCAATTGCGAAAAAACACTCATTTTATTTTGAGAAGATTAAAAAGGTTTGCCAAAAATGTTATGCTTTCAAATCTTGCAGCATTTGTATGTGGACTATAGAGAATCTTGAAAAATTGGATAATGAAGAATTGGTTTGTCCCGGTTTCCAGGATCATGAGGCTTTTGCAAAAAACTTGGACCGCATTTTTTCTTTTTTAGAAAAAATACGTATGATTTTTTATGAAGAAAAATAACACTATTTAACTCTCGAATGGAATCTATAAAAAACCCAACCGACTTTTGGTTCACAATAGAACCTTATGTATTTGTAAGCATTGTTGACAAATGCGCTTTATTGTATAATACGCTTGATGGCGTAACAATAGAAACTGACAAGCCTGAAGTAATCGAACTGTTAAATGAAATGCTTCAAGAAAGAAATTGCGGAGTCGCCCTGTTAGAAAATGAACGATACAGTAAAGCCGACATCTATACTTTTATCGGAGAATTGCGCGAAAAATATATGGGTGACATAATTGATGTTACTTTATCAAAGGGGAAGCCAGTTCAACTGTTGCCTTATTTCAATTATCCCAACATGCGAAATAGAAAAGTTGATTTTTCCGCACTCAAAAACATGCTGGACATGTTATCCTGTATCCGCATTCATGTGGATGACTCCACTGATTCGGCAAAATTGATTTCTTTGCTGCAAACGATGCCGGAGAATGTATCGTTTGATGTAATCGGAAATATGGAATCGGTAAGCAACGAATTGTGGTCTTTTTTTAATCAGCATCCTTCACCTGCAACTATTATATGTGCGTATTACAATGTTATCGCGTTAGATACATCTTGTAGCCATAATTTTTCGTACAGGGTATCTGTTAAGTTTCCGGTAGACATGATTCAATGGAAACGGTCACTGCAAATATTAAAAAATCAAACATCACCGTTTGAATTTGTATTTGAAATAACATCTGATGCAGACTGTCAGCAGGCGGAACAACTTATTAATAACTACGGGATTGAAAATTATTGTTTAAATCCGGTATATACAGGTAAAAACATAGCATTTTTTGAGGAACATGTTTTTCTAACCAAAGAGGATATTTTATCCACATCTATTTCCATCAAAGATTTGTTCGCGAAGCAATCGATGTATGTTTCCGATTTCGGGAAAATTACCATCATGCCCAACGGAAATGTGTATGCAAATGTCAATTATCCGGCGCTGGGTAATATTTATTCCAGCAGTTTGTATGAAATAATAAGTAAAGAAATTGCGGAAGGACAATCATGGTTGCGTATCCGAAATCAATTTCCTTGTAACGCGTGTAATTATCAATGGCTTTGCCCGTCGCCTTCCGATTATGAGACAGCCATTGGGCGTCCAAATCTTTGTCATGTGAAATAATTAATTACAAGAGATATGAAAAGTGCAAATTACATTTTAGCAATCATCCTGTCGGCAGTAATGGCAGGATGCGGAAAAGTCAAACACTCAACCGAAGATCTTATCACGGTAGATGTTACGAAAAGTTATCCCAAAAAGGAACTGATTCTTCAGGATTTTTTGGATGTGGAGTATATTCCGCTGGATGATACAAATGATGATTTATTAACCAATGGTATTGTATCAGACATAGGAAAGGAAGTTATATTAGTGAGAAATATGGGTATGACTGGTGACATATTGGTTTTTGACAGAAACGGTACCGGTTTGAGAAAGATAAACCGAAAGGGTCAAGGCGCCCAGGAGTATGCGAGTTTTGTGCGGGCAATTTTGGATGAAACTAATAATGAAATGTATGTTTATGGTGGTAATACTATAGTGATATATGATTTGTTTGGGACTTTCAAACAGAAATTTGTGTTTGATGGAATGTTTTTTACAATGGTAGCAAATTTTGATAGTGACCATTTTATTTGCAATGAATCGATTGAGTTTGAAAATGAAAAGTTTAACAGATTTTGGGTTATTTCCAAACGGGACGGAAGCGTAAAAAAAGAAATTCAAATTCCTTATAAAGAAAAAAAAAGAAGAACCATTGTTGATAAAAACGCCAGTCCTTCCGGTTTTGCTGATGGCCCTCGTAATCAGGAATTAATTCCCAATCGTTTTAGCTGGATACTTACAGAAATTTCATCCGACACAATATATCAATTAACTTCTGACTACCGAATGATTCCCTTAATAGTAAGAACTCCATCGGTCCAGTCAATGATTCCGGAAGTATTTCTTTTTCCAAGCGTGCTTACAGATAGTTACTACTTTATGCAAACTGCAGAAAAAACTGCAATCAGGACTGAAACTGGAAATATATATCCAAGACGTAATTTAGTGTATGACATAAAGAAGAAAGCGATATTCGAATATATAGTATATAATGATGATTTTTCTTCGAATAGACCGGTAAGTTTAGCGTTTGAAAGTAGCTACAGCATGCCTTTTATAAGTAATGAAATTGCTTTTGTTTATAAATTGGAATCCTACGAACTGGTTGAGGCCTACGGGAAAGGCCAGCTGAAAGGCAAACTGAAAGAAATTGCCGCGAAACTGAATGAAGAATCAAATCCGGTTATTTTGGTAGCCAAACACAAAAAATAGAGGTTTGTGATTAATTGTTATAGTCAACTTAAGATTTAAAAATGAGAGAGTCGGTTATTCATTCTACGGAATACAGCAATTTTTATTTATTTGATGCACGGCACATGTATTCGATGTTGATACATCCGGATTTGAAAAAAGTTCATGAAAAATTGTCTGATGCTTATCCATATTACTTCAAAAAATATGATTACCTGAAGAATCACGGTTTTTGGGGACAAGCTGAGCCTCCCGATTTTGAAACAGTGTTGGACGAGTCCACCGTAAACGAAAAGATCATAAATACCCGACAAATTGTATTTGAAGTGACGAACCATTGCAATTTAAACTGTACCTATTGTTCGTTCGGGGAGTTTTATGAATCGAACAAAAGTGAAAGAAAAAATATGGACATCAATGTTGCCATCCTTTTACTGAACTATATATTTGACTTTAAAGTCAAATATAAAAAAAGAAAGTTGACGATAAGTTTTTATGGCGGCGAACCTCTATTAAACATATCTTTTATCAAAGGAATCGTGGATGCTACAAATCGGATAAACGCTGAAAAAGAACTGGATATTGAATTTTCCATGACAACAAATGCAACATTAATACACAAGCATATTCATTTTTTGGTTGAAAATAAATTTAATCTTTTGATCAGTTTGGACGGTAACGAGGAAGGGCAAAGTTATAGAACGTTTGCCAAAAGCAATAAAAACTCTTTCCGTAAAGTTATCGAAAACATTGACATGGTCCAAAGAGATTTCCCCGCATATTTTAACAGTAATGTGGGTTTCAATGCCGTCTTACATGACCGAAATTCCGTAAAAAGTATCTTTGAATTTATAAATAAACGTTATCATCAGATTCCAAATATCTCGACCTTAACCACAAATGATGTAAATCCTGTTAATAAAGAGATGTTTAATCGTATGTTTCATGACAGAGAAAAAGTGAAGATGATTACCAAAATGAAGTGTCTAATCTTTTACCAGAATTTCGTGAAAGTTTTATGTCTTATCAAGGACTAAAGCGATTCCTTAATTATTATTCTATTAACTTCTATCTTTCAAACGTACTCTACCTGTTGTACGATCAGGTAAAGATATTTCCAACGGGAGGCTGCGTTTTTTTTGATAAAAAAATATTTTTAAGTACGCGCCATAACCTGTATCCATGTGAAAAAATCAGCGCTAAGTACGCGATTGGAAAAGTGAACGAAAAGGTAATACTTGATATTCCTGCAATCGTTCAAAAACACAACTTTTATTATGAACAATTCAAAAAAGTATGTCAAAATTGTTATACTTCCAGGTCTTGTAGCATTTGTCTATGGAAAATAGAAAATCTCGATAATTTGGATATGGAAGAATTGGTTTGTCCCGGTTTCCAGAATCTAGAGGCTTATAAAGACAAGTTGTATCGATTGTTGTCTCTTTTAGAAAAACATCCGGATGATTTGTTAAAGATGATAAATACAGTAATTCATAACGATTAGTAAAATGAGAGAATCGATCATTTATTCTTCAGATAACAACAATGTATATATTTACGATGCCCGGCATAATTTTTCTTTGTTGATACATCCGGAACTGGCAAAAGTTAATGTACAATCAAAGGATACAGATACGTATTATTTGAAAAAATATGCTTACCTTAAAGATCACGGTTTTTGGAAAAATGCTGAACCTCCTGATTTTGAAACCACCTTATTAGACGAATCTGTTGTAAAGGAAAATATTATTCATACTCCGCAAATTGTTTTTGAAGTGACCGACCATTGCAATCTTAACTGCCCGTATTGTTCGCTGGGGGAATTGTATGAAGTGGGTAAAAGGGATCGCAAAAATATAGATGCCAATGCTGCTATAATGATGCTTAACTATATTTTTGACCTTAAAATCAAGCATAAACAAAAAATATTGAAGATCAGTTTTTTTGGTGGAGAACCACTCATGAACTTCAATTTCATCAAACAAATTGTTGAAACTGCCAATCAATTAAACGCTGAAAATGATTTGGAAATAATTTTTTTCATGACAACAAATGCCACGTTAATACACAAACATATTCATTTTTTGGTTGAACATAAAATCCGTTTATTAATCAGTTTGGACGGGAACGGGAAAGGGCACAGTTACCGTACTTTTGCACACGGCAATCAAAGTTCTTTCCATACAGTAATAGCTAATGTTGATATGATTCATAGGGATTTTCCAGAATATTTTGACGATAAAGTATCTTTCAATGCCGTCTTGCATAACAGGAATTCCATAAAAAATATTTATGAGTTTATTTATTCGCGTTATAAGAAAATCCCAAGAATTGCTCAACTAAATACTGGCGACGTAAACCCTTCCAAAAAAGACCTTTTTAAACGTATGTTTCAAGACAAAATTAAAAGTGAAAGTGAATATCTAAAAGAATCAACTGAACTGATACCAGGGACGCTCGATGAATTGATTTTATTTCAGGAATTAAACCGTTTCATAAATAATTTTTCCATCAACTATTATATTTCAAACGCTCTTTTTCTGTTGTACGACCGGGTAAAGATTTTTCCAACAGGAACTTGTATGCCTTTTGAAAAAAAAATATTTTTGAATACGCACAATAATCTGTTACCATGTGATAAAATCAACTATAAATACTCATTTGGAAAAGTGAATGAGCAGGTTATCATTGATATTCCTGCAATTGTACGAAAATATAAATTATTTTACGAACACATTCAAAAAGTTTGCCAAAACTGTTATGCTTCTGCCAGACCTTGCCGCGTATGTCTGTTGACTTTATCCAATCTTGATAAATTGGATGAACAAGAGATGGTTTGTAATGAATTTCAGGATAAAGAGGCATTTAACAAAAAACTAAATCGTATGTTTTCTATTTTAGAAAGAAATAATATGAATTTGTAGTATGGAATCAAAACAATTAACAGCATTGACACAAGACCTGCAGCAAATTACTGACATGCTTCTGCTTAACGGCACTTTAACTGAATGCCCCGGTTTGGTTCATGGTAAAATGGGGATTGCCGTTTTCTTTTTTCATTATGCCCAATTTACAAATAATATGCTTTTCGCGAATTATGCTATTGATTTGATTGGTGAAATACAGGAGCAGCTCCATGTGAACAGTCCGGCAGATTATGAAAACGGCTTGGCAGGTATCGGTGTTGGAATAGATTATATGGTCAGAAATGAATTTTTGATAGCGGAAGATGATATTTGTAAAGAATTTGATAGCAGAATGGTACGTGCCGTCATGTACGATCCTTGGCAGGATTTCAGCCTTTATGACGGATTATCGGGGTATGGACGGTATTGGATTTCACGGTTGCGTTTTAATGATTCATCCTTACAGGCGCGGAAATGTATTTTGCGCATTGTTGAGTGGATTGAAGAAAGATTAGATGAAGTTCCTTCAAATGAACAATTTGAGGTGTATTGTTTTTTACATGACTTGCATCACCTTTCAGGTTTCGATAAAGGGATAGGGAATGCCTTTCACTTACTAGAACAATGCCGTCTTGAATGGGATTTACAATCGGCGGATATGAACCGTAGTTTTTCCCGCTTAGGCGATTCAACAACAGGAAATATCATACGGAAATATCTTCATAACCGATATTTTAATGAGCGATTACAAACTGAAATTGAAGTGGATATGAAACAACTACGTGACTTGGATTTGGAAAAGCCGCCTGCCAAGATGGGACTTCTTTCCGGATATGCCGGTGAAGGACTATCACGATTAACAGCGCTAAATCAAACGAACATATTCTGGATGTATCTCCTTTAATGAACCTCTACCGCTATCAAGATGAACCTGTATATTTTTAACGAAAAGCGTCGTGGAGCAGTATTTGGCATCGGAACGTATATCAGGGAACTGACTTACGCACTGAAAAACAGCGAAATCAATATATGTGTAGTAAATTTGACGTCAGACAAGCCTCAAATACAGTCAGAGGAAATAGACGGTATCAGGTATTGGCATTTCCCTGCTCCAATTAATGAACAACTGACCGCAGACAGCCCAAAGCAACAGGAACTATATTTCCGCAATATCGTTTATTTGTTCCAATTGCATATTCAGGATAAAAAAGACTTAATATTCCATCTGAATTATTACGAAAGTGGCCAATTAGCCGAAGAATTGAAAAATGCGTTTGAGTGCAAAATTGTTGCAGTTGCTCATTTTTGTGGTTGGGGCTTTACAGTCTTTGACAATTTACCTCGGTTGCGATACTTACTAAACGAAGAAAAACCGGACTGTGATAGCGAAAAACTTAAAAAATCGTTTGAACAGGAAAAATACTGCTACTCAAAGGCAGATCACGTAATTTGCTTATCTAAGTATATGAAAGAAATCCTGTGTCAGGATTATGGGATTGACATAAAAAAAACATCCGTTATTCCCAACGGTATACTGGATATGACAGATACGAAATCAAACCGTAAACTGCTGCGAAAAAAGTGGATGATATCATCCGAAGAAAAAATCATTTTGTTTGCAGGACGTATAGACAAAATCAAGGGATTAAGTTTTTTAATTCAGGCTTTCCGAACTGTTTTAAGGAAATTTCCGAACTGTCGCTTGATGATTGCCGGAAGCGGCAATTATGATATGTATTTTCAGAATTCAAACGATATTTGCACGAAAATGACGTTTACCGGATTGTTGGAAAAGAAACAATTGTATGAATTGTATAAAATAGCTGATGTTGGTGTTGTTCTTTCGTTATTTGAGCCATTTGGATATGTGGCTGTTGAAATGATGATGCACAAATTGCCCATTGTTGTTACGGCAACTTCCGGTCTAAATGAAGTTGTAGATGAAGTGAGCGGAATAAAGATACCTGTTACTGTATTGCCCGATAGCGTGGAAATTAACACAACTCTTTTGGCAAAAAAGATTTTATACTTGCTGCAAAATCCAATTGAGGCAAAATGTCTTGGGGAAATCGCACGTAAGCGGTACCTGAAAGAATACTCCTCGCCAGTATTCGGAAATAAAATGATTTCATTTTACAGGTCTTTATTTTTGATTGATTGAGAAAAAAAAACATTTTAATAATCACAAATCTATAATCGTTAACAATATGAATTTATATATTATCGTCGACTCAAGCCGCGCCGCAATTTATGGCATTGGATCCTATATCCGGGAATTAACTGCCGTTCTTCGAAAAAGTAATATAAATGTATGTATCGTGGACATAAATTCTGACAAACCGCAGATACAGAAAGAAGAAATTAAAGGCATTCGATATTGGTATTTTCCCGAGATGATAAAGGAACAACGGACAATAGATCATAAAAAACAAATTGAGCGTTATTATCAAAATATTGTGTATCTACTTCAATTGTATATTGAAGATAAAAAAAATCTGATATTCCATTTGAATTATAACAAATACCACGAATTTGCCAAAGCATTGAAAAGAGAATTTGATTGCCGGATTGTCGCTACTGTACATTATTTTGAATGGGGATTAACTATATATGACAACTTGCACAGATTACGTACAATAATTGACGAAAAACTATCTGAACATATTAATGAATTCGTTAAGAAATCTTTTGACAATGAAAAATTATTTTTTTTAATCGTTGATCATGTTGTTTGTCTGTCAAAATATATGTATGAAATCCTGTACCATGATTATAAACTTGATGTGTCAAAATTATCCGTTATTTCCAATGGTATGTCTGATTTGAAGGATTCAAAAACCAATCTTAATTATTTGCGAAAGAAATGGCATGTGCCGTTCAATGAAAAAGTTATTCTTTTTGTTGGCCGTATGGATGAAATAAAAGGACTGACTTATTTAATAAAGGCTTTTCGAACGATATTGACTTTTTTCCCTCAAAGTCGGTTAGTGATTGCAGGTGACGGAGACTATAAAACATATACAAGAGATGCGCAAGATATCTGTACGAAGATTACCTATACAGGATTTCTGAATATGTATCAACTGTCTGATTGGTATCAATTAGCCGATGTGGGAGTTATTCCGTCATTGTTTGAATCGTTTGGCTTGGTGGCTGTTGAAATGATGATGCACGAATTGCCCGTTGTTGCAACGGCAACTTCCGGTCTGAATGAAGTTATTGATGAAACAAGCGGCATTAAAATTCCGATTGTTGAATGTCCTGAAAAGGTAGCGATTGATACTGATTTACTGGCAGAAAAAATATTATATCTATTGCAATATCCCGAAGAAGCAAAACGAATGGGGATAAATGGACGAAATAGATATTTATTGAATTATACTTCGGAAATTTTCCGTAATAAAATGCTGGATTTTTATCATTCAATTTTCTTTCCAAAAACATAGAAATCCGAAAATGATGTTGCCGGATCATTTTCATCACTGGATAAAAACGGAGCATTGCCCCCCACTAGAAACTTCAAAGGGCTTTGGCTCAACCAAAAACGGAGCATTGCCGTTCACTTTTACCGTAATTTCAATCCGGTAAAGATTTGTTCACATTTTTCATCGTTATTTTTGTGGTTTACAAACCATTAGAATAAGGAGATTAAGCTATGTCAGGAACAACAACAGGTATGAACAAAATTAAGCAGGTCATCCGTTTTCATATAGACGGATATTCAAACAGGTCGATAGCGACCGTTTTAGAGATGGACAAGGAAACAGTCAATCGTTAAGTTAATCTTGCGACTGCTGACAGTATGGAATTTGAGGCTTTACTAAGTCTGGACGATCCGGTTTTGGAGCACCGTCTGACGGGAGGCCATCCGGCATATCCGGACAAGCGTTTTGAAACGTTCAAGGGTCTTCTTCCGTATTTGGAGGAAGAGATGAAGCG
>Ga0082212_10002066_pt1 | contig 29504 bp, 23 predicted proteins | sample TergutNt197P3_FD_71548 | JGI IMG/M metagenome (GOLD analysis project Ga0082212, IMG submission 71548) | Neocapritermes taracua P3 segment gut microbial communities from Petit-Saut dam, French Guiana - Nt197 P3 | ecosystem: Host-associated > Arthropoda: Insects > Digestive system > Gut ...
TTTTATCTTTTGTCTTTGTCTTTTGTCTTTTCTAACCTCTAATCCCTAACCCCTATATTTAAGAGCAAATCACCTTGCAAAGGCGCTCCGCTCCTAAGCGAATGCGATCCGGTATAACGCTGCCGAAGCTGATGCGCATACAGTTAGTTCCAAGACCATTGCCGTCGGTGAAAAACCCTTCGCCTGCGGCATAGGCTATTTTGTGCTGAATGGCTTCTTTTAACAATTCTGTGGTATTGACGCCTCCCGGCAATTCAGCCCACGTAAAGAGTCCCCCATCCGGGTATGTATGCACAGTTCCTTCCGGGAAAAATTTATCAATGCATTCAAGCATAACATCGCGGCGCGTTCTGTACAGGTCGCAGATCATTTTGTGATGAGCCGGGTACAACCCTCGCTTAAAGAATTCCGCGCAAAGCACCTGAGAGATCATCCCCGTGTGTGAGTTTGTTGCCGTTTTTGCGTCAAAAAGCCTCTTTGTGACCTCGTCGCTGGCGACTACATAACCAAGGCGGCTCCCCGGCGAAAATATCTTTGAAAAACTATTAGCCAGAACCGTGTGTCCGCTATTGTCAAAAGCCTTTATCGGCGCAAGCTCTTCGCCGCTGTAACGAATATCGCGGTATGGATCATCTTCAAGTATGATAACGTCATACTTCGTTCCTATTTCCGCAAGCTTTTTTCTTCTTTCAAGCGAAAGGGTTTTTCCGGTAGGATTCTGGAAGGTAGGTATTGTATATACAAATTTTGGATTATACTGCTTGATCTTTTCTTCGACATCCTCAATTACCAGCCCGTCGTCATCCATCTGACAGGAGATGCATGTAGCCTGGAACATTTCAAATATCTCCACGCAGTGTACAAAAGTCGGCCTCTCCACCAGAATGATATCTCCCGGATCAATGTAAACCTGACAAATAAGGTTAATTGCCTCAAGCCCGCCGCTGCCTATCAGAACATTTCCGGGATTTGTCTTTACTCCCTTCGGAGCAAGCAAGTCGTTGACAATTATCTCGCGCAGCTCAAGCATACCTATCGGAGGGCCGTACGAAAACGCCTCAAAACCTCGTTTGTCAGGCGCCAGAACTTCCGACGCGATTTCGCGAAGAACGTTCATCGGCAAGGCTTCCCTCGCCGGAGCGCCTCCCCCGAAAGAAATTATGTCGGGATCTGTCATGGAACCGAATAAATTACGGATAATAGCCGCAGATTTTTCCATCGTGGCTACTCGTTGCGCAAATGATGGCATATTATTGTTTCCCCTTTCTTAATTTGAATGAAGCTATTTCTTGAGTTCTTTTGCCCACGAATCCTTCAGGGATACTGTGAGATTAAACACCAGATTTGATTCCGTCAAGTCCATATCCGCACAGAAGTAGCCGTGCCTCATGAACTGGTATCTATCCATCGGCTTTGCGCTCGCAAGCAACGGTTCTACTAGCGCGTTTTCCAGTACAATTAGAGACCCGGGATTTATATAATCTTTGTAGTCCTTGTCCTCTTCCATATCGCTCATATTGCGGAGCGTGAAAAGATTGCCGTAGAGGTTGACCTTCGCGGGAACGGCGTCGCCTGCCCATACCCAGTGCAGCGTTCCTTTGACTTTGCGCCTGTCCGGCGTGTCCCCTCCGCGGCTTTCCATATCTACCGTACAGTGCAGCTCAATTATCTCGCCCGCTTCATTCTTCACGACATCTGTACAGGTAATCATATAAGCATGCTTCAGGCGCACTTCTTTATTTGGTGAAAGGCGGAAATAACCCTTTACGGGTTCTTCCATGAAGTCATCACGGTCTATATAAATCTCGCGTCCAAATTTTATCGTCCGCATCCCCGCGTTTTCGTCCTCGGGATTATTTTCAGCCGGCAGTTCGTCGACGAAATCCTCCGGCCAGTTCGTGAGCACAACTTTCAATGGACGTAACACGGCCATTACGCGTATGGCTGTCTTGTTCAGCTCTTCGCGCAAAAAATGCTGCAGCAGCTCGATTTCAACCATGCTATCAGCCTTCGAGAGACCTATTTCACGGCAAAAACGACGAATTGACGACGGAGTATAGCCGCGTCTTCTGAAACCGCAAATAGTCGGCATACGCGGGTCGTCCCATCCGGAGACAATCTTTGAGCTTACAAGCTCAAGCAGCTTGCGTTTGCTCATTACCGTGTATGTCAGATTGAGCCGCGCAAATTCGTACTGATGCGGTACATGAGGAACGCAAACGTTTTCGATGAACCAGTCATACAGCGGCCTGTGATCCTGAAATTCCAACGTGCAAATAGAATGCGTAATGCCTTCTATTGCGTCCTCATAGCCGTGAGCGTAGTCGTACATCGGGTAGACGCGCCATTTATCGCCTGTCCGATAATGATCGCGTTTCAATATGCGGTACATAACCGGATCGCGCATGTTGAGATTCTTACTTGCCATGTCAATTTTTGCGCGCAGAACCCTTGAACCTTCATCGAATTCCCCTTTTGTCATCCGCTCGAACAGGTCGAGATTTTCTTCCATTGAGCGGTTACGATACGGCGACTCCTCGCCTCCGCGCGTCAGCGTCCCCCGGTTGGCGCGTATTTCCTCCGCGTTCTGATCATCGACATACGCCTTGCCTGCTTTAATGAGGTCTATTGCCCACATGTGGAACTGGTCGAAATAGTCGGAGGCGTGGCAAAGATTTGCCCATTCGAAACCGAGCCATTTAACGTCATTCTTGATTGATTCTACATATTCCGTTTCTTCCTTGGCGGGGTTCGTGTCGTCGAAGCGCAGGTTGCACTCGCCGCCGAACTGCTCTGCCAAGCCGAAATTCAGGCAAATAGACTTTGCGTGCCCGATGTGCAGATAACCGTTGGGCTCCGGAGGAAAACGCGTTATTGGAGCTTTTATAACTCCGTTTTCTATGTCATTTACAATCATCTCTTCAATAAAGTTGGTATTTGTTGTTTCCGCGTTCGGCATTTTCGCTACCTCCAGTGTCAATTCTTAATTCGCATTGACATTATATACGAACTTTAGAAATATGTTCTAAAAAAAACTACATAGGCTTTCTAATGGCAAATTTTTACTTAACTAACTGAGGATAAATTCCGATACAAATTTAGCAGTTCAGAAGCTTGAAAATATAAACGTTTTGAGAAAAACGACAGCTTCTTTCGAGTCAGCTTGATTGGCAATCAAAGAGTTTTAGAATGCTCTCGTGAAATATGTGAGGTAATATAAAATGAAAAAAAGTAAACTTTCAGCAATTCCCACATTGAATCAGTTCATCCTAACTTCACTTACAGTTGTTATGATTGTTATAATCTTAATGACATTAGTAGTGACAAATATTCTATTTAAGAAAAGCATCGAAAGCGCAAAAGTCGTTAATACGGACAATGCAAGACAAATTGCTGACACGCTGGAGAATGATTTTAACAATATGGTACGATTCTTAAGCCTGACACGAAATGCTTTTTCGAAGCTTGACTTTAATTCCAAAGGAGCAGACGAATATGTCGCCGATATGATGACGACTCTGCTTGACTTAACGCCGGTCATACATCGCGCCTGGTTTGTATTTGAAAAAGGCGTGTTCTATAAAGACGAGTACTATATTAAGGAGTACGTTAACATAGACGGAGAGGTCAAAGAAAACTCAGTCTTAAGCAATTTAAAAAGAATTGGAGATCCGATAAACGTTCCGTGGTATATTGAGCCCATGAATACGGGGGAAGTATATGTTGGCCTTAACAACATTGACAATCTTATAATTGCCGGTGGAGTTGCTTACAGCACAATGATCAGCATTCCGGTTTTTCAAGACGGCAAAGTAGTCGGTGTCTGTTGCGCAAACGTGCTTTACAGGGATATACTTAGTCAGCTTTCTAATTTACATGAAAAGCAAAACCGGGTTTTATTTTTATTGAATCAGGACAAGACGATTCTAAACACGCACCACCAGAGATATACCGGAAAAAACCTTGATGATTTTGGGTATAAGGAGATAAACGAAATAAGCGATGTGATAAAACAGAGAAAGATATATTCCGCAGAAATAATGTCCCCAATTCTACACGAAAAGATTTTTTTGTTTCTCCAACCGATTTCTTTTCGTATCGGGACTCAACAGCAAAACCTATATATACATATTGGTACTCCGATTCGTATTCTCTATGCGAACGCTTACGATATTTTAGTTTTAATTGTAACGACCAACTTAATATGTATGGCTTTCCTTTTCGGCATGATTTTTTGGAGCTCATACATGGTCGTCAAACCCATCAGGATTTTAGCGACTAAAGCGCAGCGCGTCGCATCAGGCGATTTTAAATACGACATTTTTGAACCTTCAGAGGACGATCTGCGAGGAAAAAGCGAAGTTGCCACATTGCATCGCGCTTTTAATGAAATGCTGCACGCGCTGCAGGATAATTTACTTACCGTTGAAAAACGCGTGGAAGAACGCACGAAAGAATTGAAAAAACTAAATAACTATATAACGCTGCTAATGAATAGCGCTACCAGTTATTCTCTTCTATTGGATCGCGACGCGAAAACCGTTTATTACAGTGAAAGCCTTAAAACGCTGACTGGGAAAGATGATATCGAAAATTATATTGGTACTCCATTTCTTGAAGTGTTCAAATCATTATTCAAAGATGAGAGGTTTATTAATGCTGTGAAACAACGCGTGAAGCGAGTCATGACTGGCGAAGATTTAGTAAAGGACGAAACGGTCGTTTGGCCGGATGGGACAATCAACATTTATCGTATCAGATACAAACGGATAGTGGACGAAAACAATAAATTAGAGGGCATAATCATTGCGGCGCAAGATATTACCACTTTGAGATACGAAGAGACGGAACGGCGTTTTAACGATATGCTGCATTCAACCTCAGTGCCTGCCGTGGCCTGGGATGAGAAAGGCAATGTAATTGCCTTCAATGAAGAGTCTATCAATATATTTGGTTTTCATGAGGATGTATCGCTTGAAGAATTTAAAAAGTCATACTTATCAATACAGCCTGAGTATCAGCCTGACGGAAGACTGACTCAAGATTTAAAGCGGCAGGACATTGAAGAAACGTTGAAAAACGGTTTTGCGCAGGACACTATCTTCTTATCAAAACCTGACGGGACGTCCATATATGTCAGGGTAATCCTGAATCGTATTTCAGGGATGTTTGATTATAAGGTTCTTACATACTATCATGACATGACCGATATAGTGAAAAAAGAGGCGGAGGCAAGAGAAGCGGAAGAACGAGTAAAGCTTATGTTGGACAGCACTCCGTTGATATGTGTATTATTGGACGATCTGGGAAATATCATTGACTGTAATCAGGAAGCATTGAATATAATGGGAGTTCCCGATAAAACAGATTTTTACAATAACTTTGACGGTTATTTTAAGGATTTACAACCTGGTGGAACAAGAAGCTCTGATATGACTGAGGAAAATATTCGGGTTTTAAATGAAGAAGGCTCCGTTTACTTTGAGCAGACATTTCTGACTCCAGCGGGAGAGCATATCCCGGTAGAAAGCAAAATCGCGCGGATCCCGTGGAAAAAAACGTTTTGTTATTTATCTTTTTCCCGAGATCTGCGAGAAATAAAAGCCAACGAACAAAAAATGTTGGAAAGCGAAAAAAGAGAACGCGAGGCAGAGAATAAAAGAGAAGCGGCACAGGCGTCAAACGAGGCGAAAAGCCAATTTTTAGCAAATATGTCGCATGAGATCCGCACGCCGATGAACGCCGTATTAGGAATGTCGGAGCTGCTGCTTCAGGAAAATCTCAGCAAGCGGCAGCTCAGGTATGTTTCAGATATAAAGACGTCAGCCGTAGTACTGCTCGATATTATAAACGACATTTTGGATATTTCAAAAATACAGGCGGGCAAATTTAACCTTGTGCCCGTGCACTATGATTTTAATGCGTTGATTGACAACATCAGTTCCATGGCGCACTTTTTAGTCGAAGATAAGGACATAGCTTTCAAACTGGAAATGAAAGGCGATATCCCAAAGTATATCTTTGGCGATGACGTCCGTCTCAGGCAGGTGTTGTTAAATCTGTTGAGCAATGCCGTTAAGTTCACCGCGAAAGGCTATGTTATTCTGACAATTACCGCAACAGATACAATCGTTCGCTTTACCATAACCGACACGGGCATCGGAATACGCGACGAAGATGTTTCAAGGCTTTTCGATGTTTTCGAACAGGTGGATACTTTGACGAATCGTGGTAAAAAAGGAACCGGGCTGGGTCTATCCATTACAAAAGGCATAATTGAGATGATGGGCGGACAGATAATTGTGGAAAGCGTTGTCGGTCAGGGCACATCATTCCATGCTGAAATCCCCAAGGTTTTAGGCGACAAAAAATTACTAAATAATTCTGATAACGATGAATTATCTATATATGCGCCGGATGCGAAAATACTTGTTGTGGATGATAACGTTATTAATTTAAGTGTGGCAAAAGGCCTTTTGCGGCTCTGCAAAATAAATGCTGAAACAATAACATCCGGTAAAGAAGCAATCGAATTAATAAAGAAAAACCAATATGACGTCGTGTTTATGGATTATCGTATGCCTGAGATGAGCGGAGTTGAAACAACTATAGCTATTCGCGAGTTAGGTATTGACGTTCCGATTATCGCACTAACGGCAAGTGCAATTATGGGAGCAAAAGAAATGATGCTCGATAGCGGGATGAACGATTTCTTAACGAAGCCTATTATAAAGTCAGAACTGAAGAATATATTAAATAAATGGATCCCCGCGAATAAACTCTTAAAACCCCCGAAAGAGAAGATCTCTTTCAACAGTACAGAAAATGAAGATGACAGGGACAGTGAATTCTGGGAGAAAATCGGGCAAATAGAAGATATTTCACTTGCCTTAGGATTAGACAGAGTTAATGGTCAAAGGGACATATACAAAAAAATGCTGAAACTTGTCATTGGAGATATAAATAAGAGCGATAAGAATTTAAAAGAATTTTTAGCAGCAGAAGACATGCACAATTTCCACATAGAGGTTCATGGTATAAAAGGTTCCCTTGCAAGTATAGGCGCTATGGAGCATTCATTAATTGCGCGCGATCTTGAGTTAGCATCCGACGAAGCGGATATTAAATATTGCATCGCGAACCTGCCATCATTTTTAAACGGGTTAAACAAACTGAATCTGAAGATAAAAGAATCCTTTGCGAATATGAATCAAAGCGACGAACCGGTTGAAATTTCGCCAGAACTGTCGCATATTTTAAAAAGGCTAACGGAGGCGTTTGTAGAAATAGATTTAACACGAATAGATAAAGAGCTGGAGAATTTGGATGCGTTAGACCTTAAAGGCGCGCTGAAGGAAAAAATCGAGCAGATAAAAGACGAAGCAATCGTTATGGATTACGACGCAGCGACTGCACACATCGCAGAACTGCTTGATAATGAATAGCCGTCCCCACTGCTGTTGCCAGTTTTTAAGGGATGAACGTCCCCGTTCCGTTTTACCGGGCACAATTTTGGATTTGTGTTTGTATTAAGGCTTTCAACCGTAATAGCTTCCATAGCGATCTGGTGACTGTGGAAGAGAAGGATGATTTGAAAACTGGAGTGTTGAGGGGAGAGTAAAAATAAACTATAATATACAATATCATGTAAAGAACAGGCATAGAGGAATGGTACATAAGATGAAAAATTTCTTGATTCCAAAAGATACAGAAAACAGAATACGGCAAGCCATTCGGTTCTTTTGGAACACTCGTGATGGACAAATTCTGAGACAAGAAGAGAATTCTGTTCATGATCAGGGTAATCGCGGCGCTGTGACGGGTGGGAAGCAATTAGATGGCTTCTTGGAACTTATAAGACAAATTCTAATAGAGAACGAAGTAGCTGAGGGTATAATTTTTGTAAATAAAAAGCTTGAATTACCAGGATTCTTTCGACCAACCAAGAAGTGGGACTTGCTTGTAGTTGATAGAGAAAAACTCATTCTTGCGATAGAGCTTAAGAGCCAAGTGGGACCATCATTTGGAAATAATTTTAATAATCGTACTGAAGAAGCAATGGGTAGCGCATTAGATATTTGGACAGCTTTCCGAGAAGGCGTATTCAAAAACAGCAATCCTTGGTTAGGTTATTTAATGGTTTTAGAGGATTGTAATAATTCTTCATCTCCAATTTCTATACGCTCATCACATTTCAGTGTAATGAAAGAGTTCGAAAACTCATCTTATATAAAACGATATGAGGTATTCTGCAATAAACTTGTCTTAGAAAGGCAGTACAATGCTGCTTGTTTTTTGACTTCAAGAAGAGACAGCGCGCAAACCGGTGATTTCAATGTTCCGAACGAGCAACTATCTTTCTATGCTTTCTTGGTATCAATGCTATCTGCTGTGTTTACATACCATGCGGCGAAAGGCAATGTGTAACGCTATGCAGACAATACACAGGCTCTTTCACGCAGATTCTCGAAGCATGAGGTTTCTTGATGATAATAGTGTGCATCTTGTTGTAACCTCACCTCCCTATTGGAATCTGAAAGAATATGAAAACGGAGCAAATCAGCTTGGTGTGATTGATAACTACGAAATATTTGTTAATGAACTTTCAAAAGTTTGGAAAGAGTGTTACCGGATATTGGTACCCGGTGGACGAGTTGTCTGTGTAGTTGGAGATGTATGTCTCTCACGAAGAAAAAATGGTCGACACGTGGTAATGCCATTACATTCGGATATTGCAGTTTCTTGCCGAAAAATTGGGTTTGATAACCTTAATCCGATTTTATGGCATAAGATTTCTAATGCTTCTTTCGAAGCCAATAATGGAACATCTTTCTTGGGGAAGCCATATGAGCCAAATGCAATAATAAAGAACGACATTGAGTATATTTTAATGCAGCGTAAACCTGGAGGCTATAGAAAACCCACAACTACTCAGCGTCAAAAAAGCATGATTGGTAAAGATGATTACGACGAATGGTTTAGGCAGATATGGGATTTAGGGGGTGCATCAACAAAGAATCACCCTGCACCATTCCCGCTTGAAGTGGCAACAAGGTTAGTGAAAATGTTTTCGTTTCACGGGGATACTGTCGTTGACCCGTTTTGTGGCAGTGGGACGACGCTGCTTGCCGCACTTAATAGTGAACGGCATAGTATCGGTATAGAGGTTGAGAAAAAATACTGCGAAATGATTGTCGAGCGAATGACAAGCCTGGATTTGTTTTCACAAAGTACTTTTTCTTATTATTCGATTGGGTAATCTTCATATATCCAAAATGTAGTTTCCACTTTCCATTTTCAATTTTCCATTTTACTAAATATCGCTATTTTCGTATTTTCATCAATGAACCCGAGGAAAAAAATCATCGCGTCTTCTGGTACGGAAATACATCCGGCAGTCGGGTTTCCGGTGGAGCAATGCAGGAAAATGGCCGAGCCGTTCCCCGGTACGACGGGGTCGGTGTTGTAATTTATTGATAGCACGTATTTATACGGCTTTGGATACTTAATAAGCTGTTCTGCCGATTTCCAGTCGGCGTCGGGCGCATTTTTCGCCGCCCATTGGTTATAATGCTTCGACTTTGGATCGTCCACCCAAACATCGAGATCGGTCACTTTCGTGTAGGGCAGTTTCGAGCCCGGGTCGCCCGCGACGCCGAACGCGCGCCCGAAAGTGTAGACGCCCGAAGGGGTGGCTTTGTCGCCTTCCCGCTTATCCATTTTTACTCCGTTTTTGCCGAAGTAACCTTCCGTGGTGAAGCGCAGCGCCCAGTCATTTCCCGTTTTTTCGTAAGTGCGGACGATGGCTCTGTCCTTCGTTTTTCCGGGAGCGGCGGTTATCACGCGGTCTGCGCCTCCGGCCACGCTCTCAAGCACTGCAGTCGTCTTTTCGTCCGCTATCGCCGCTTTGACCGGAAAATCGAACTTTTTGTTCGGATAGGGTTCCTTTTGCAGCTTGAAATGCCACCATTCAGTTTTCATCGGGCTGAAACCTGCATTTTTCATGGCTTCGCTGAGAATGCGCCTATTTTCGGCTTGCAGGGGCGTAATAAGCTTCGTACCCATGTGTGAAATTTCCCCGAAATAATCGAAGGGCGAACCCATATCGACCTCATCTCCTGTTGCGAGATCAATTATCGTGAGGTCAAGGGTGCTTCCGCCCGAATGCGTCGATTTGCTTGATATGTATCCTGCGCGGAAAAGGGCGGATTTGTCGATATTTGGATAGTATTCGCTCTTGTTTTTAGTGTCTTTCAGGTCTTTTCCCCATCTAACGAAATGCGCCACAGCCTGGGCGGGACGATAGGCGTCGAATATTTTAAGCGTATAACCCTGCGCTCTCAAAGAATCCGCCGCGCGCCTCAAAGCAACGGCGGCCTCCACGGATAGAACCGCTTCGGGCGCATCGTAACCGTCTATCTTAGACCCGACGAAATTGTCCTCTCCCGCGTACCGTATATCCAACACAGCATCAGTAATTATATCCAGAACGCGAAGAAACCCCGAAGGATACGCGCAAGCTCCAACGGGAGCGAAAACTGTAACCGCGAGAGTCAAAGTAACCGCCAGTAATGCATTTCTAAATTCTAATCTCATGTTAACCTCTTTCTTAAATTAAAAATGAAAAATTAGAAAACCGCGAGTCTATTCATTTGTCTTTGTTTTTTATTTTCAATTTTCCATTTCATAATGTATATTTAATGCATGTTTTTCTTTAACTTATGAACGAGTTTATCAAGCCTTCCACGACAAAATTTCGTGAACCATACTGACTTGCCAAATAATTTTATGATAATTGGGCTGATAGAATAGTATATATTTATAAATAATCGTCCCCAAATATTATTAGCAAGCGTATTGTCGCGATAGAGGCGCAATACCCGTACTTCCGGGCAATCATAGGAATCGTAGACACAGGTGGCTATGAAACAACCTCCTTTAGAATCTGGATTACCTCCAGTATTTTCATGCTTATTTACCGAATCGCCTACTATAGTACTTTCAAATTCCTCCTCAAAAGGGAAAGTGACTATCAGGAAATTTCCACTGAAATCAAACGCTCTCTCGTCATAAACTTTAAGAATACGGCTCATACCTGATCCCAACTGTTCAACCAAATCCAAATCTCTGAATATGCGCATAAGTTCTCTGTTTCGAACTACAGAATGGCATTTAAAGAAATTTTCACGGCTTAAGTTCGGGACAAGCCCTCCGTAAGAAGTAACGGTGATTCTGTCAGAGTAAATCTCGAAAACGGGAGGGACTTCGTAGCTGTAATCGTTATGCACAATCGCGTTAACCACAGCTTCTCGAAGGGCAACAGCATTTACCATTTGGCGTTCAAGTCGTTTTATTGGAGTTATCTTAGTAAAAGTTCTGTTTTCAACAGTCAATTTCTCCAATACCCGGTTTGTCGCCTTTATTATTGAGCAAAAACCATACTCCTCATTTTCAATGAGATCAACTTTGTCTTTCCCTGCATATTTCGCGACTTTTATAGAAACAGCGTTTGAATCCGCAAGTAAGTATGCAACGTAATTGTATCTGCCATCCTCGGTAAGTAAATCAAGAGTTTTGGCGAAATGTTCGTTAAGTTCAAGACGTTTCTCCTGATAATAGATTCTTAGCTGTTCAAAACTAAGCTCCTGCCTTGGAGACGTAATTCTGCTTATGGAATTTCTGACACGGCTTGAAAATAGATGTTCTATCTGATGCGTTGTCATTGGCTGAGCAGTATTGCCGACACGCAGGAAACAACCGTTCGTAGACATTCCTTTTTTCTTGAGATAATATGGTTTCTCGGTTCCGCTTGAAATGATGATTTTTATGATGCTCTTACCATTACATTTTTCAAGTACGACTTCAAAAAGCCCAAGCGTATTCGGAAGAATGTTGTTTTTAATTCTTTCAACAATTTTGCATTGATCTTCGTTAGCGTTTTCAAGACCAACAATATCACCGTTGTCTTGACAACCGATGAAAATAATACCGCCTTCGTTGTAATTGAGAAAGGCTACAACTTCACGCTCTAAATCATCAGTCAAAGTCAATTTATATTCAATTCGATTGGATTCAGTCATTAATGCTTGCTCCTCGGAACATTTTTTCATATGATTATATACGAGAACAACAGAAAGTATTCACAATAAACACAGTCTTGTGATTTTTTACCGCTATTTGATCGTATATTCTTAGCGTTCGCCATCTCCTTGCCCAATTTTAAAATGGAAAATTAAAAACCAAAAACTAAATATGGAAAACCATGATTCAATTGTCTTTTGCCTTTGCCTTTTCATTGAACATTGTGCATTGAACATTGTGCATTGTTTCCTCAGTCTGGATAACAACTAAAACTCATTCTAACTACCTTATTATTTTCAACGATGAACGTGACAAGACAGAATTCATTTTCGTCTTTATAACGAAGCTCGTTTCCCTCAGTCTCCTGCGGCGAGCCGAATTTTTTTACTACATCCTCTTTTGAAGAACCTATATCTACTCCCAGAAAGTCAACGAAACCTGCTTTTTTAGCGTTAAGAAAAAGTATTATCAACCTGTCCCCGTCCTCCGAAGCGTACCCCATTGTACGAATCTCCATTTCGGGATGTTTCATATGCTTGATGTAAAGTGTCAATCCGGGATCATGAGGGCTTGGCATTGTTTCTTCCTCCCATTCCGCTCCGTCCCCAAACTTCACTTTTATAGCCTCAACAGTAGGAAATTTACTTGATAATTGCTCGCTGAGTTCGTAAATTGTCTCGTCAGCAGCACATACAATTTCAGGCAACCATATCGCGGACAAAGACAACAAAAACGCTACCAGAACTATTTTTTTGAACATTGAATACACAACCTTTCTTAAAAAGTAGTTATTATCTTTTCTAACCCCTAATCCCTTTTTTTATTGTGCAATTCAAGGTATCTAGCGCGGGCGGCTATAAGCCGCCCCTACACGTTAAACCTTTTGCGTTAATCTGTAATCCCAAGTCTTTTGTTCGTGTGTTTCGCGTGGTTCGTGGTTAAGGTCTTTTATCTATTTGTCTTTTATAATCTCTAATCCCTTTTTTATTGTGCAATTCAAGGTATCTAGCGCGGGCGGCTACAAGCCGCCCCTACACGTAAAACCTTTTATGTTAATCTGTAATCCCAAGTCTTTTGTTCGTGTGTTTCTATCTAGTCTTTTCCTTAAATTCCTCATACCAGTATGGGCGGAATTTTTCCAGCTCTTCTGCGCGTTCCGCGTCGTAGACTATTGTCCTCCACTCCTCGTCGGTCATACGCTTGTCCATGGGTTGTTCGAACTCGTAATACGAGAAGACGTAGCCTTTCGTTACGCGCGCGCCGCCCGACTTGTCGTTGGCGAACACGTAGATTGCCCTCGGCACGCCTACACCCACTTCGAGAACCGTTTTATCCCATCCGTTTGTCGCGACGTCCGCCACGACCGCCATCTTTCTGAGTTCGGCGTCGCCTGTCGTAAAGTCCGAATTACGGCCGGGTAAAAGGAGCCCCGTATTAAATGCTTTCGCAGTCTCCTTTATAGATGCGTACTCGTCGGGAGTTAGCGCCTCCTTAGCGACTTCCTTCCGCGCGATGTCCTTCATGCTTTCCAGCAGCTCCGTAAATCTATCCAGCCTCTCTATATATGACGCCTCGTCGTCGGAGTCATCCTCCTCGACGCCGTAATCTCTGATAAAAGTCTGTAAATAGTTTGCCGCGCTGAGCATCGCCGTAAAGAACTGCGGGTCGGGCTCCACATAGCCTCTCGGTTGCGGGGGGTCGTATCTGCCCGCCGACATGTTGCCGCCGTCGCCGAGCTCGGCCATGCTCTGTTCGGCGTACAGGATTGTGTCGTGCTTCAGCTCCGCCCACGACGCAAGGTTCGTGGCAAGCTTCTTCCACGCCCACCCAGCGCTTCTATAGAAGAACTGCTCCGAGCCGGAGTCCTCGAATCCCGCGCGAAACGCCTCAAGCCAGCTCGCGTAGACCGTGTTCTCCTTCGCGAGATACCCCGCGACCTCGCCTTTCAGCGCAGTCAGGTTAGCTTCGTATTTTTCCACTTCGTATTCGCTCTTCGAGAGCGCGTCCGCAACTTGCGAGCCGAAGACCGCCATCACGTCCGTTCCCTTCGGCATGTTGCGCGGAAGAGTCGTCGAACCTACCCGGGGCGACGTCAGCCTGTTCAGTATGAAGGCGTCGTAAGTGAAGCGCTTCGGCGCTACTCTGAAAACGGCGTCTCTGTCCTCCATGTTCGCCCCTTCTTTAGTGTCGATTCCCGCAACGCTCTGTATCTTCGGTCCCGGGACGTTTTCCGCTATGTCCTGCGTAAGCGCCGCCATAAGGCTTTCGTCTCCCAGCTTTCCCCATGCCTCCGCGCCTTCTCCGAGCCTGTTTCGCACGACTTCGCGGTAAATATCCGGGTCTCCGGCGTTAGGAACGCCCACGAGGAAGCCTATCGGGTCCTCAAATTTCTTCCATGTGTCTATGTTCAAGTCCAGCGCCATGGTGAGCATCGCGGACGTCTTGATATTATGCGGAATCGGGGTTCCTTTGTCGAAGAGCGGCAGCTCGGCTAAGCCAAGATAACTCATTGCGCGGAAATAGCGCTCGAACTGAGGCGAAAGCGTGTAGTGCCCGCGCGGCTTTAATAACGTGTAGTCAAATTTCTGCCCTGTTATCTCCGAGTCCTCCATTGTGGACGCCTCCAGAATCTTCTTTACCTCGTTCTTTGCCTGCGCTGATAGCAAATCGCTTTCATACTCTCCCGACAGCAACGCGCGCGCAACCGTGAATATATCAACTGCCGTTACAAAGGAAGGTTCCTCCATTCCGCCTTCGATATGTCTCCATAAGAACGCGTTCATTTGTCCGATTATCTCGTCTAAGCTCTCTGCGAGTTTAGGCGACAGGAACGTACGCTCGAATTTTTGCAGCATCTGATCGAATACTAAGTGGAACGAGTGCAGGAAAATATCCGTCGTAATGAAATCCGCTTCGTATTGCCCCGTCCCTTGGTAAAGGTCGGCCATATCGTCGATAAATACGCCGTATTCCGGCAAAAGAGGCTTCCCGTCTATAAGAAATCCCCGTTTTTCGAGCGATTCAACGAATCCATCAGATAGCTTTTCCAGAATTTGATCTTCGTCTCCCCAGGCGTTCAACCTCCGGACGGATGGGATGAGGGCGCGGTCGGCCTTCGTGTTGTCAGGCGCGTAGGACGAGAGCGCAATCAGGTCATTGCCGTCCGCCCACGCATAACGGTCGCCCACTCCGCCCTCCTCGCTCAGCGTTCCAAATGAAAGGAGTACTTTATTGGCATCGCCGCGCTTACCGTATGACTTGACAACCTCGCCTTTCAGCAGGGATAATCCGCGGTTCAGCAGTTCGTCCTTTGCAACAGCCGCGTCCGGCGTCAGCGAAAGTCCCGGATTATCGCGGGCGACCATATAGAGGGCGCCCCCGGTGAGCTCGCATTCGGGGAAGGATTGGACCCCACCGCCCGGAATATAGCCCAGCACGCTCTCGTCCGCAGGTGAGAGAAGCGCGAACCAGCCGTTTTTGTCCGGACGCAGTTTTAATTTGTTGCCATAGACAACCGCGCCTACGAGCCCATCGCTGTATTCGAGATACTCCTCTCCGTCCTCTTCGTTAACATCAATTACATATTTATGACCGGGCGATTCCATTATAGGAAGTATCTCCGCAACCACAACATACTCGCCTTCGACGGGCGCTTGAGGTTTTGGCGCAGGTTTTGTTTCAGGGGTTGACGTAGGCTTTGGCTCAGTTTGCGCCACTACGGACGCCGACTCCTGTTTTGCCGCCGAGTAGCTCCCTTCGTGAAGCGACAGGAGCGCCCACGTATCCTTCCCTCCGTACTTCCAAGGCTTTGCATAAGCATGAAATTGCCCCCGTATTTCTTTCGTGTTTTTTACGTTATAAACCTCGCCGGTCATCAGCACCTTGCCGCCGTCCATATACGCCTCAGACACCCGGGCGTAGTAGGTGGTTCTATTGGCAGGCTTTGTGAATTCAAAGCTTCCTTTTGAGAAATCGTACTTGGCGCCGTCGTACTCAGCAGAAGCGGAAGGTTTAATATCAAGCGCAAAGTATTTTTTCACCGTCTCGCCAACTTGTTTGCCTGTGACGGATGACTTGCTTCCAGCTTTTTTAATTTGCTTTGGGTTATTGATGACGTTATGCCCCACGCCGAAGTGTACAAGTTCGCCGTACGGAATGGCAGCCGCGTCGGAAATTTCGTACATGTCCAGCTCCGTGAAGTTCGAGATGAAAATGCTCATCGCCTTTATTGTTGCAGCGTCAAGTTTCATCTTCACGGGTGCGGCGGCTAAACTACAACCGAAGGCAATAATGAGTATAGACGTAATCAACAAACTCAAAATCAAAATTTTCTTCATGCTTATGAACCTCCCTATATATTTATTCTCTCCTCAGAATTTACCGCTACGTCCTGATGAACTACGCCCTGAAGAACTCTTGAAGCCGCCGCTGCCCGAACTGTCGTTCTTGGGGCGCGCCGTCTTGCTCACGCTGCGGTGCAGAAAAATGTCCCGGCTCCTTGTTACCGCCATACTGCCCTGAATAATATAGGCGCCGGCAAGATTCTCCTTTCGCACAGACTTAAGCTGGTATTTCCAAGACAACGTAACGATGAGCGTAATTATTAAGGCTATAATTAAGCTGACTACCGCGCTCCATACGCGGTACCTCGCCTTCACCTTCGGCAAAAATTCATCCACGCCGTCCGCATATGCCATGAACGCTTCAAAGTATTTGTTACCTTTCAGATGCGGCAGGAACAGCTTTTCCAGATATTCCTGACCGGTATCCGAGAAAGCAAATGTCCCGTAGCCGGTAGCGGCAAGGCCAAAGTCCCTGTCCTCCATCGCGAGCAACAGGATTATGCCGTCCAAATCTTTGCCGAACCCGAATCCGTTTTGCTCGAAAAAGTCTATGGCGTATAGCCGCGCTGTCCGTGCATCAAGAGTGTCAACAACGGCAACCACGGTATCGAACTTGTGCCGGGCGCTGATTTCGTCCAGCTTGGCAGTCAACTCCGACGCTTGCGTCGGCGTAAGGAGGGATTTATTGTCAATGAAGCGCGGTAACCGTTCTCCAGTCTTAACGCGCGCCAAATCAACGCCTGACGCTTGTGCTGTACAGGGCAAAACAAACGCCATCAACAGGGCAACGAGTGCGATAATGTAAAAAAATCTGTGTTTTGTATTCATTTTCGCTCATCCTCCCTATAGTATGCCTCTCAAGATATCGAAAAAGAAATCCACTGAAGAGCCCGCGAGGCTTTGGAACATTCTCGGATTGGTAAACAAGACGGCGAAAATTGCAGCCGCCGAGATCCCGAATATCGCGCCGAACCATTTCCAAAACGCTCCTTTGTCTAAAGGCAGGTCGCCGACGAGTTTTCCCGTCTGACCGTTCATGGCGAAAGCGAATTTCTGCCCTTTCCATCTTGTGCTGAGCAACCAGACCGGCAACAGCGCATAACGGACGCTGCCGCTTTTCAGCTTTATACTTGTCCGTATAGGCGTTACCGTGCTGTAGCCGAGCACAGTTTTAGCGAACTCGTGCGCAGTGCTGTTCTTGATGCGCTCATTCGCGCGCGGGACGCTCTCTTCTGCGCTGACATCGTATTTATTTGCTAAATACCCTGCAAGATAAGCGCTCTGGAAATCTACCGATTCTTTCATGGTAAAGGGCTCAATTGACTCCATCAGCGTATTGTCAATGGCCTTTGAACCGTCTACAGGCACCTGGCTGAAACCTATGCCTCCCTCGCGAACGACGTGATACACTGATGTTTCTTTATAGTTATAATCCTTGTCGCTCCAACTGCGTATTTTTATCGCTTTGTATTCAATATGGGCGTCAGTATCGGCGTCAAAGAGCCAGAATGGCACATAGACGCCCTTAACTTCATCCAGATGGCTCCTGTCCTTAAATACGCGCGGGAGCAACTTTTTCTTGAGATAGTGTTTTTGCAGAGCGGCAAGAGCAGCGTTCTTATCGAGCTTGAACGGAATAACCATATCGGGGCGCAGCGTTCCGGCAAACTTTGAGGTCATCACCACCGGGGTTCCGCAAAACGGGCAGGAGGTCGCGCCCAGCGTTTCGTCGCCGACTATTTCGCCGCCGCAGGTGTTGCATGAGTAGACCGCCATTCCCTGCTGCTCGCCTTCGCGCCATTCGCCGCCGCTATATCCCCAATCAACGGACTCGGAAATCTGGCTTTGCGACATTTCCTCCTCCATTGCCTTCAGGGCTTCCATATCAACAACGGAGTGGCAAAACGGGCAGGCCATTTCCTGCTTTCCCGCATCGAACTTAATAGCCCCTCCGCAGTTCGGGCATTTGTATTCAAGTAAATCCACCATACATTCCCCCTATAATAAATTGAAAATTGAAAATGGAAAATGGAAAATAAAAGACAAAAGCAACAGTTTTTGTATTTATTCTTTGTCTTTTCTAATCCCTGTCTTTATTGTGTAACTCAATGTATACGAGCGGGCGGCTACAAGCCGCCCCTACAAAGCTACATTTGACAACCCAAAGTCTCTGGCTTTGCCTTTTCTAATCCCTAATCCCTAATCCCTGTCATTAAAACATCGTTCCCAGCCTTAGCAGGACGGGCAGGAGGCGTTGTTCTTGCGGAACATCCACAATGGAGAACTCCATGAAAAATGTTTCCACCTCGGGAGTCCAAAACTTAACTAGAGGCACTGACGGCGAAGCCGCTAAGACCATACTTAGGATTCCTTTGACGCCATCATCCATGAACATCGAAAGCAGCGACTCGGGATTGGCAGTTTCCTGTCTCAGCCAATTCCAAATGCCCGCAGCATCAATAAAGCCGATTCCCAAAAGGGAATTCTCGAGCGTTTGGGCGACCCCCGCCGGAAGTTCAGGCGCCTTGGTCAGCGAGTCGGCATTGAGCAGCCCCACCAAAAGCGTGTCCTTCATAACTCCCAGTACTAACGGCCCGGGGAACATCTCCGGATCCACCGTGAAGCCCGCGTCCAAACCGTCCGCTTTCAAAGGAATCAGAGAAAGGGCTTGGGCCATTTCCTCGTTCGCCGTAAGCTTTCCGAATACTTTCGCCACCACGCCTTCAGGAGCGGTCAAAGCAAGGTAAAATCCGGGGATGTTCGCGCCCATAATCGTGGCTTCGCCTCCCAAAGCTATGGATATTGCACCGTTCAGCAGGCTCTCCAGTTCGCCCTCAGTTACGCCAAACATTCCAAATGCTTGAACTATTTGCTCCCATACCATAGCAGCTTCGGGGCTCATTTTGAGATCAGCTGCATTTATTGCAAGCGAACTCGAAAGCGCTAACACTTGTTTTCCGCCGCCCGTAAGGAACATGTTGCCGCCTTTCTTCGGCTTATGAATCTTGAGGGTTTCGGCGTTGGCAAACGACTCCAGACCGTTTGTTGATAATGACAAAAGGAAACTGCCAGGTTTCGATTCAAACGCTGCTTCGAGCTCTAACGGCGCCTTAAAAAATTTATTCAGATCGTTCATGTTAACGGCGCCCGCTCCTCCGCTCATCTCTGCAAGCATTGCGACCATTTGCATATCCATGTGCGTGAGCCAGTAATCTGGGCTATTGAAGCGACGCTTGAACGAAAGCCTGTTATTACCCTCAATCGCCCCAATGGAGGCATCAATTTCGGTTGCGGGATACGCTATCAGCAGCAGGCCGTCTTTAGCGGCGAACGCTACCTCTCCCATAAGGTCGTAATACGGGCCTTTGGCGCCTTTTTTAAGTTCAAGCTCAATCATGTCCGCGAACATCGCTCCGCCTTCACCCAGAAGCAGCGTGACGATATCAGCGCCCGTGGCGCTGCCGTCCGCTACTTTGTCTAATATAGAGCGGGATGAGGCAGGAAACGACGCGGCTACTTGCACGAACGGCCCTTCGCCTGCAATGCCTGCGGCTACGGCCAGCGATTCAGCGGGGATTTGCGAGGCGATGCCCGCAACGAGGCCGATGGTATCAGCTTCATCCGGCATCATAGCTGCTACCATTTCGAGATGGGCGGGGGATAAGACATACTGCAGCAGTCCGTTCAGGTCGGAAACGCCCAGAACTGTATAAATGGATTCCGCCTCTCTGGCTGAGAGGGCGTCCTGCGGCTGAAGCGCCGATGCGGCTGTGGAAAACGCTAAAACTAACAACAATACGAGAACTAATTTTGAAGACCTGCTAATCATGTAATTACCTCCTTAGATTTTTCTTTCGTATATATTATATAACGTAAATCAGGTGATACTAAATATGTTTTTAGCCTCGCTATTTAAAAGAAATTAAAAAAGAAAAACACGGCAGCCCATGTTGTTTTAACGCCATTTGCGCTGCCTATATGCGCATTCTGCGAGTTGCGTACAGTTCCGTCGCTTTGGATTTTGCCGATGCTCGAACCGGACGAGTTGCGTACAGTTCCATCGCTTTCTATCCTTCCGATTGACGAATTTGACGAGTTGCGCACCGTGCCGTCGCTGTCTATTTTTCCAACCGACGAGCCGGACGAGTTACGAATCACGCCGTCGCTTTGAAATTTGCCGATGCTCGAACCGGACGAGTTACGCACCGTTCCGTCGTTATCTATACTGCCAATAGAAGAATTGGAGGAGTCGCGCAAAGTCCCCCCGTTAGCCAGACACGCCGCAGGCGCAAACAACAAAAAAACCATCACCAAAACCAAAAATCTCTTCATATCAACTATTTTACTATATCTCCCTCGTCGAACGGGTCGCCGCACTCGGGGCAGAATTTCGGCGGGTGCGTCTTATCCTCCGGTTCCCAGCCGCACTTATCGCATTTGTACTGCGGGACGCCCGCAGGCTTCGGCTTGCCGCAACCCGCGCAGAATTTACCCTTGTTAATCTCGCCGCAACCGCAAGTCCAGGTGTCCGCCACAGGCTGCGGCTTGCCGCACTCCGCGCAGAATTTTCCGGTATTGCCTGTATGCCCGCACGGACAAGCCCAACCGGCTGCCGCAGGAGCGGGCGCGGGTTGCGGAGCTTGCTGTTGAACCGGTTGCTGTTGCGCGGGTTGCTGCATGGTCTGCTGCATACCGGCCATCATCTGCTGGCCCATCTGCAGTCCCATTCCCATTTGGGCAGCCGCTCCGCCGACGCCTCCGCCGCCTGCATTTCCAAAACTGTCCGCCATCGATACCGTCGCGTACTTGCCCACATCGCCGATGAAGGATTGCGCCGCAACCTTTTCGGCCATTGCCTGAACTTCCTTGGGGTAATTGACGGATTGAATATTGAGGCTCGCGACTCCAAGCCCGATATCAAGAAGCTCCTTATCGAGCTCGGCGGAAATTTCTTTACCAAGTGCGCGGCTGTTTGCCTGCAGCCCTACAAGCGCATTCACGCCTATTTGACGTTCTCCGTGCAGTATGCACTCCGCAATAATCGGGTTCAGCACGCCCATCAGGCGCTCCGATATATCGCTGAGCGAATAGGTGGATTTAACTCCCGCCACCTTTTTGATAAACGTCAGGTAGTCGCGGAACTCCACTATTAGATTTCCGTTGCAGCCAATTGGAATTCCGGACGGTACTTCCGGCGAGGGTATCATTATTCGTTGACGCGTTCCCCATGGAAGTAAAAGCTGCTTTGCGTTGACGAAATAGACCTCAGCTCTCATGCCGGTGTCCCCACGCAACGAGAAAAAGCCTTTCAGCGTGGAGAGGAACGGCGTTATTTGCGTCTCGATGTCAAAATTGCCTTCATCCTTGAATATGCCCTCAATTTGCCCGTTTGCGTAAAATATCGCGTTCTGTCCAGTGCGTATTATGAGTTTAGAACCTTTTTTTATTTCATTTGCCGGCCATTTGTAGAATAGAATATCGTCCCTGAATTCTTCCCACTCAATGGTATCCTTCCCTTGTCCGAACCAAGCCATTTAATTCATCACTCCTTAGCTTTTGGTATTGTTTATTCTTGTTTTCCGAGGCTGGCTTTTAGCATGGCAAGCTGGTCCTCCACCTGATCGGCCTTGACCTCCTGAGTATTCACGTCGTATTTTTTCGCCAGATCCACAACTTCGTTCGTCTCCTTAGCAAATTCTTTGTTAAGTGCGGCGGCGGCGTCCGCTGCGTCCACACGTTTCTGCACCGCGTCAAACAGGTTGTCGATTCCACTGAGAGGGCTGTTTCCCATTTTTTCCACAAGTGCTTGAGTTTTCTCCTGCTGCTTTGCCACGGTCAATTTACGCTTAAGTTCGTTCAGCTTGTCCTCAGCAGAGTTGATGTCGTCCGACAGTTTTTTCAAGAGCTGCCGCATCTTGTCGCTGTTATCCTTCGCGCGGTTGTACTGGGAGGTTAGTTCGTCCCTTTCCGTCTCGAGGCGGTTCTTATAAGTTAAAAACTTTCTGGCGTCGCTGTCGTTCCCTTTTTTGACGGCAGCCATGGCATAGTTTTCGTACTTATCGCATTCCACCTCATTGTCGGCGAGCTTGCGGGCGAGCCCGGTCTCCTCCGCTATAACCGCGGCCGTCTCCGCCTTCACCTGGCCGACGCTGTCCTTCGCGTCCTTGATGTACTTTTCCAGAAGCTTATCCGCGTTTCCGGCCTCCGCTTTGGAGAGCAACGAATTGATATTTGCGCTCATTATGTCCGTAAATCTGCTCAATATTCCCATTTTCATTTCTCCTTTCCGATTTTTTTGATTTTATATTTCATTATAGCGCTTCTTAATTCGGTTGTCGTCATCTCAAGGATGATTTTCACCGATAGTCAGCGGGTGATTTTTGGGGTGATTCGGGCAAGGAGCATATCGCTCAGGATTCGTCAAGTGTTTTCTTTGGCATTTTCGGGGTGATTTTTAGGGTGATTTTGGGGGCGATACGACGATCTTTTTTTAGGAAGGATGATTTTAGGGATGATTCTTCGACTTTGAAGTTGTTGTTGAACAGGATTATGCTAATCTTTTTTATGGCGAAAATATCGAAACCGGTTCACGAATTGAGCCGTCGTTCAATTGCCATATAAATTGAGGTGAGAATGATGGACAAAAAAAACATGTTCGACATTGAATCGCTGCCTCCTCTGGCAGGCGTGGCGGGCTTGAAGTATGACGAGATTTGCGTACACGGGAGCTTTAGTATTGAAATAAAGCGCAAGCCTCACCCTTCAACTGTCTGGTCTTGGTATATTCTGGCGGGGGATAAAGAACCCGACGGAGATTGGAGATTTTGGGGGTTAGCCAACAAAAAGCAATCCGACTTCGAGGAATTCCGCCTCAGCGAACTTCAGGGGATAGCGGAAAGCTGGAACTCAGAATTGCTGTTGGACACCGATATAGCATTCACGCCTCTGTTCCAGATTATGGAAAAGCTTGGGCTCAAGTGGTACAACAACGACGCGTAGTTTAATGTTCAAGCTTTATTGGTTTAGGAAGCTCTCCGTGTTTGTCCTCATAGTTTTGGATTTCATTTTTTATAGCCCTGAGAACAAAAGCGTTAAAAGAAAGGTTATAAACCGACGCCAATATTTTACTTTTCAAAAAACTATCTTCATCAATACGGAGCTGGGTAAAAACAGTGGATTTCTCGCCCGCGTCAACTTTATCCGCAAAGGGTTGAACGGCTTGCGTTTTATTATTCTTTATCGCCATAGTAGCTTCTCCTAACTTTTATTTACTACTGTTTATTATATCCAGGGATATTATTATACATATGAAAGCAATATCCAGATTTAATAATACTTATAGTTGTGCATTTTATTAATATTAATAGGTATATAATAATTAATACTACTATTCATAAAAATGGAAAGTGGAAAATGGTGGTATAATAATTTTATGACAAAAAAGAAATTCTTTTCCGCTATAAGCATTAACTCTCCTGTCATATTGGGATTTTTCTTTGTCAGCGCAGTTATTTTGGCGCTGAACTACCTTACTATGGGTATGACCAACCGATGGCTGTCATGTTACAAGACCGGCTGGTCGGATCCGCTCCAGTATCTGCGGTTGTTTACTCATGTGCTGGTTCATATGGATTATTCCCACTTTGTCGGAAATTTCTTATTGATCTTAGTGGTGGGCCCCATGGTTGAAGAAAAATATGGCTTTAAAAACACTGTCCTCATGTTTCTTTTCACCGCTGCCGTAACGGGGGGCATCCATCTGGTAATTTCCAGAAATATGCTGATGGGCGCCAGCGGCGTTGTTTTCGCGCTCATCCTGATAGCATCGTTCACAAATATTCGCGAAGGCAAGCTACCGCTGACGGTGCTGCTGGTAGGGCTCTTATACATAGGCTCGGAAGTCGTCCGCTGCCTTTATTCAAGCGACAACATATCCCATATATCCCATATTGCGGGAGGCATCTGCGGCGCTGGATTCGGCTTGCTCCATCACGGCGACAAATTCCGCAAACGCCAGTAATTACAGTTCTCAATTTACAGTTTTCAGTTCTCAGTTTTCAGTTTTCCACTTTCCATTATTTAAAAGCTGACTCAATACTTGAGTCGTTATAATCATGCCAAACAGCGGGGTTGTCGAATACGCTTTTGGTCAATGCGTCGTACTCGTCTTCCGTTACTTTTGACGAGCCGATATAGTAGGCTACTACTGTAAGGTCGCCGTTTGCATCCTGCCCGGATTCGGAATACGCTACTGTCTCTTCTTTATAAGTATCCTTTATGGCGCCTGCTTTTAGAACGCAACTATCGTATGCGCCGTTTGAACCGAGATACATCCCGTCCTTGGACAAATCAAGCATTCCACGGTATGGAAAGTTAAAACCATATACCGTGCCGCCCTCGTAATGCAATACTTCGAAAGCGCCGTCAAAGCCGGTGGTCAATTCCAAAACGACCTCAGGCGTCCCGTCATTATCCATATCGACCACGGTAAAACGATATACTTCGAGCGGATGAGCGTCCGTGTCGTTCCAGTAGTCGAATTCGCTGAGTTTATAGTTTTTGTTGTTATTTGCGCTGTAAAATGCCATTTCATTTTTCAGCACCGCTTTATACGCCTCCATCGGCGTAAGGGATTTACCGTTTGTTGCATTGCCCGTATTTTTCTTGAAAACGCGCGGCTCGTATCCCGTTTCCAAAATTATCTCTCCATTAGCAATATTTCCCTTGTATTTTCTTGGATTATTGCCGGATGAAGCTGCGTACGTCACTAATTGCTTATTTTCCCATACAGGATTTTCACTTTTCGGTACCTGCTTGCCGGATTTGTACTTCAGGTCGACCGGCTTGCTGAACATATCGTTCTCAGTTAATTTAACCTCAAAGGTAATTACATTGCCTTTTATCTGCAAATTTCTCATATCGGTCACATAGTAACCCGCATAGTATCCTTCTCTGGCGTCATCGAAATCGTCGCTTGTCCCGTAATATCTTCCCACTATCTTACCATTGACGTCTTCAAGAACAATGTAATGATTTTCATCGCTGTTATATTCATAGCTATAAACGTATGTTCCGATATAGCTTGAGCCCGCCGCCCGCGCGGCGCTCCCCATAAATATACACAACGCCAAACCCAATACAACCAAACCAAATTTCCTAATCATAAAATTCACCCTCCTTTTCAGTGATGCGATATTTTTGTTTGCTGCTGTTTGGTTTATCTGGAATAGTCATTTCCAGTAAGCCGTTTTCTATGAGTGGTTTAATGACTGTTTTTCGTAAATATTAACAACAAAATTAGAGCTATTTTAAGGCCGACTCAACATTCGCGTCGGTAAATTCAAACCAAACAGCTTCGTTTTCCGCTATGTGATCGTTGACCTTGTCAACAAACGCGTTGAACTCTTCTTCCGACACTTTTGTCGAGCCAATACGGTAGGAAATAATTTCAATGTCGCCGCCTTCAGCCTTATATTCGATATGAGCAAGCGACTCCTCCTTATAAGCGTCTTTTTTAACGGACGTTACTTTGTAATATTGAACGTTATAGGGCGCGTATGAAGCGTTGCCGTTGTATGTTCCGTCATTTGCCAAAGCGGCCATGTACGGTCTTGTAAAGCCATACACTTTCCCGTCCTCGTAATGTAATATCAGGACGCCGACCCAAATCATCTGAAAATCCAAAACGACTTCCGGTATCCCATCGCCGTCCATATCGACCACGGCAAAGCGCTCTACTTTGAGCGGCTCGCCTTCTCCGCTATCAAATTCGTGGAGCTTGTAATTGTTTTTATGGTTGACGCTCTTGAACTCCATCTCGTTTTTCAGCACCGCCTTGTACGCTTCCATAGCCTCGGAGGAATCTGCCGCCCGCGCTATTGATACGGACAGTATCGAAAACACGGACAAAAACGCCGCTGCAATAATAAACGCGCTTGCACAACTAAATATTTTTTTCATGCGAAGACCATCCTTTCAAAAAGTTATCTCACCGTATTATCATGCTGTCAGCGCCGCGCAAAACAGCACGGTAATTTTTTACATGGTGTTTTCCTCATGTAAATTTAATTATGCGTACAACGCCCACTCTTTAGTTCTCGAATGAGCTCATTTTACCAGAGAGCGGAAAAACTTCCACAACTCATCTTCGCCGCCAAAGGCTGTGGGCGCTGCCAAACGGGCGCCGTTCTCCCATTCGGCTTCCATATGAAACTCAGCTTTCGGATAGTCCTTCCGATAGCATAGGCGGAGCGGGCGATAAGCTTGCTGCATCTCAGTGAAGCCATATTGCGCGCATATTGCCCGAAAGCGCTCCATATCCGCCGAATTCACGGAGATAGTGTGGGTATTGCCCGGCGCGTCCTGCGGCAGCTTGTATTGGAGTTCAAGCTGCCCGTTGTGTTCTCGGATTCTATAGAACTCCTTATTATCATGCGTGCTCAAGTTGAGCGCCGCCACCCGGCCTTCCGCCGGCGCAGTCGCTACTCTATAGGCCAAAGCTTCGAAGAAAATGTCCATGCAGAACGAGCAACCGGCGGTAGATAGCGTTCGTTTCGCGCCATTTTCCCAAGTCACAACCAGAGTATCTGCCCGGGGATCGCCATCCCTGTCGATAATACCGTCAGGGCGCCGCTTCTGAGGGGATTCATCGGGTTTGTCAGCAACACCGCAGTCCACGCACAAAATATTGAGCGCATCCAGATCCTCCGCAGAGACTATGCAGCCGCGAAACTCTATCCCTTTCAGCATTCTATCCGCAAGGCCCCAGAAATTATTTATTTTTGCATCCAGCAGCGTCTCCCCATTTTTCTCACGCAGCGTATAGCTTCGATAGTCGTTCCGCATACCTCCGCCGAAACTGTAACTCAGCGAAACGATGCCGCCTTCCGGCTGCAGGGCGGGCGTTGCTTCCGTCAATTTCATTTCATTAAATAATCTTCCCGTATTATTTGAGCTATCGTCCGCCGCCCGCGCCGAAGACGCTGTAAATAGCGCAAACGCTATAAGCGCCGCGCAGAACAGTATTGCAATTTTTCCCATGAGTTTTTCCTTCTTTAAACAATTTTTAATCATTAACTCATTTCCAAAAAGGGCGCAATTATCATAATAACGAGCCCTACTACGATAAAAGCTGTATTCGCTATTATCGATCTTCCATCTTCCAAAACATAATACCGTTCCTTGTTTGAGCGGTCATAGAATACAGTAACGCTGTCGCCTACTGTAAACTTAGTTGGTATTCTGGTGGAATGGTCCGATTTTCGGACATATTGAACGCCTTCAATTGAATACTTAAATACCGGGGTATAGTAATTTCTTCCTTTTCTGGTTCTATTATGTTGGACGTCACTGATAACGCCGGCCACTTGAGCCGTGCATTCCCGCCTCAGCTTATTTTCATTCCGCCAATGGAGAACGCCTATGCCAGCAAAAACCAATCCAATAATAAACCAAAATGCCTTTCCGGCAATGTCTTGCATCTCATAGTCTTGTGTCCGTATCCATGGTATTCCAAGCATCAGCAGCAAAAAAACGGCGCCAAAAATGATAATCCCTACCCCTGTTTTCCATACTTTTGATTTTTTATCTGAAATATAATGGAGTTTCGGATTGATAGGATTGTAGAATACGTTCACGGCTATGCCGCCGGATTGTTCCACGTCAACGCCCTCGTAAGTGATGGAGTTGGAGGCTCGTTTTTGGCCTGGCCTGGCGGTGTCTTCCTGAACTCTCTTGTCATATTTGACGCCGTTTACCATATATGCGAGCATCAGGGCGGGGCCTTCCACACCCATGAATGTAATACGCTCAACGCTTATCTTGCCCCTCGCCTGTCCTGTGCAGCCTATTTTTCTGATTTGTGACAAAAATACTAATACGCCGACTACCTCTAAAAACAATCCAAAATAAATAATCATTTTTGTGAACGTATTTAATGAATGAAAAAATTCCACAATATAACCCCCTTAAAAAATACAATGGAAAATGGAAATGACTTTCCATTTTCCATTTTTTTATCTCCTCCGCCGTCGTCCAAATCTCGCCCACGGAGACGTCAGCATTATCACGCAGCCAATGGCGATAAGGATAATCGACGCCGTGTTTGATTCTTCCGTTGAGCTTCTCAGTTCCTCGATATAATACTGTTCCGGATTGGAGGGGTTATATAATATTGTCGCGTTCCCGCCCACAGAAAATTGAGGGTTTTGGGTGACTGAGCTTGTTTTCACAACATGCTCAACGCCTTCCGCCGAATACTTCAATGTATAGGTATAACTATCCTCTTTTTGACTTGTGAGCGAATGTTCGACGCTGGTTACAACGCCGTCCGCGCGGGCTTTGTATTCCCGTTTAATCGCGCCGTCTTCCCACCACGTGAAAATACCGAATCCCACAACAAACAGTCCAACTGAAAACATCAATATCTTAGGTATCAGGCCAAGTACCCATTGCACCTTTTCAACTACCTCAACAGCCTTGTTCAGCCCCTCGGGGATCTTGTTTTCGTCCATAATTTAAACCTCCTATTTTTCTGTTTTTTCTTCCAACAACCTAAGCGCGCCGGAATTTTTGAGGTTTGCGTTTTTCTTTGCGTAAGCTAACGCCGTATTGCCGGATTTGTCTTTCGCTTTTGCGTCGGCGCCCGCTTGGATGAGCACGTTCAAAACTTCGGGGTTTACGTTTCTGGCGGCGTCCATCAACGGCGTCCCGTCGTACGCGTTTTTCGCGTTTACGTCCGCGCCCGCCTGGATCAGCGCCCTCACTACCTCCGGGCCGTTGAACGCGGAAGCCCACATCAGCGCGGTTACTCCGTCGATATCCTGAAAATATTGCGCGTTGACGTCGGCGCCCGCTTCTATAAGCGCGTTTGTGGCTTCAATGTTTTTGTTCCTTCGGGCGGCGGAGACCAACGCCGTCCAGCCATATTTATCCTTCGCGTGAACGTCCGCCCCCGCCTCTATGAGCGCAGTCATAACTCCATAGTTTTCGTTGTTATAGGCGGCCTTTATCAGCGCGGTATCTCCGTCCGAATCTTTTGCGTTGACGTTTGCCCCGTTTTTGATGGCTTCGGCGATTTCT